>Ga0209676_1000131_pt1 | contig 185298 bp, 153 predicted proteins | sample AraplaCvi_mLB_r2_FD_184282 | JGI IMG/M metagenome (GOLD analysis project Ga0209676, IMG submission 184282) | Arabidopsis root microbial communities from North Carolina, USA - plate scrape MF_Cvi_mLB_r2 (SPAdes) (version 2) | ecosystem: Host-associated > Plants > Roots > Endosphere | place... | reverse complement strand
TGGGCCCGAGGCATGCCTCGGGCGGGTTGGGCAGGACGCCCAACCCCGGTCTTGCCGTGTGCGCAGGACAGCGCACACGAGCAAGCGGCGACCAAGCCCCCATGGATGGGTTTACGGCGTCCCCGCACACCCACAGTGCCCCGCCATCCCACGGAATGCCGCTCTGGCTCTGGCTCTGGCCGTTGCGTTGGCTTGCAAGCAGGTGCAGGGCTGCAAGCCCTGCCGAACCCACTCAGCCTTCAGGCGGGCAGTAGGCCTTGATCGCCGCTTCGGCCAACCCCTTCTGCGCGTTGCGCTGCTCCGGCGTCAGCGCGGTATCGGCCTTGCCGTCCCCGTCGGTGTCCTGCATGACCTCCCCGCTGCCGTCCAGCAGGGCCACGTTGGCGCGGGCGGTGCTGCACTGCTCCGGTACCGGCGTGGCCTCGGCGGCGGGAGCCGGTGCGGCCGGCTGCGTGCCGCGGGCCTGCTCCCGGGTTTCGTATTTGCCCCCGGCCGGCGGCGTCTCCGAATACTGGGTCACCCCCTTGGCGTCCTTCCATTTGTAGACGGGTCCGGCCACCGCGTTGGCACTGGCCAACAGCAGCAGGCATCCCAGGCAGGACAAGGCACGCATGGCAAACTCCGCGGAATGGGCGTAGAACGCCGATTGCAGCATTGCCGCCGACGGCTGGCAAGTCGATTAAACTGGATTCCATGGACCCGATCACACCGCCGCCGCGCTCGCGCACGATTTACCTGCTGCCCAACCTGTTCACCACCGCCGGCCTGTTTTCCGGCTTCTACGCGATCATCGCGGCGGCCAATGGCGATTTCGTCAATGCCAGCATCGCGGTGTTCGTGGCAGCGGTGATGGATGGCCTGGACGGTCGCGTCGCGCGCCTGACCGGCACCAGCAGCGAGTTCGGCGTGCAGTACGACTCGCTGGCCGACCTGGTCAGCTTCGGCATGGCCCCGGCGCTGGTGATGTACCACTGGTCGCTGTCGGAGCTGAAGTACGACGGCGAACTGCTCGGCCGCCTCGGCTGGGCGGTGGCCTTCCTGTATGCCGCCTGCGCGGCGCTGCGCCTGGCCCGCTTCAACACCCAGGTGGCGGTGGTCGACAAGCGCTGGTTCGTCGGCCTTGCCAGCCCGGCCGCGGCCGGCCTGATGATGTCCTTCGTCTGGGCCTTCGCTGATGGCAGCCTCGGCTGGAATGGCAACGAGCTGCGCTTCGTCGCGCTGGCCGTCACCGTGGTGGCGGCCCTGCTGATGGTCAGCCGCATCCGCTTCTGGAGCTTCAAGGGCGGTGCCGCCAGGGGCACTCGTTCCGACCGGGTGCCGTTCCTGGTGCTGGCGCTGGTACCGATGGCCATCGCCATCGCGGTCATCGACCTGCCGCGCGTGCTGTTCGTGGTGGGCATCCTCTACGCGCTGTCCGGCCCGGTGATGTGGGCCCTGCAGCGCCTGCGCAAGAAGCCCGAGGCGGCGTGAGCGAGGAACTGCCCGTGTTGTGGTCCCCGGCCCAGCAGGCCTGGCTGCAGGCCATGGGCTACACCGTCTTCCACGATGGCCAGCTGGCCGCCGAGCTGGATGCGGCGCTGCAGCTGAGCGTGGCCGAGGCCGAGGCCGAAGCCGCCGCTGCACCGGTGCGCAGTGAAGCGCCACGGCAGCCGCAGTGGCAGGCCGATGCGCCGACCGAACGCGCGGCGGCCCCGTACGAACGCCCGGCACCGCCAGTACGCACCACCCCGGTGGCGGCCCCGGATACGGCGCCGGCCGCATCGCGGCCGCTGCCCAGCGGCAACGCCCGGCAGCCGTCGGTACGCCTGCCTGACCGCCTGCAGATCGCGCTGCTGCGTGCGTCCGGCTGCAATCCGAATGACCCGGCCACGCAGGCCCTGATGGACAGTTGGCCGCTGGAACAGCTGCGCCGCGATCCGAAGGCCAAGCGCGCGCTGTGGCCGAAGCTGCGCGCGCTGCGCAAGCGGGGCGCGCCGTGAGTGCGGTCGCCCGGCCGGGCCCGGTATCGATGCGCGCCCTGCGCGAAAGCGACCTCAATGCGGTGATGGCCATCGAAGTGCGTGGCTATCCGTACCCCTGGACGCGCGGCATCTTCCTGGACTGCCTGCGCGCCGGCTACCCCGGCCTGGCCATGGAACGCGACGGCCTGCTGATCGGCTACGGCGTGCTGAGCCTGGCCGCCGACGAAGCTCATGTGCTCAACATCTGCATCGATCCGCTGGAGCAGTCGCACGGCCTCGGCCGGCAGCTGATGCGCGCACTGGTGCGCTTGGCCGGTGACCGCGGCGCGCAGCGCGTGTTCCTGGAAGTGCGGCCGTCCAATACCCCGGCGCTGGCGCTGTACCACAGCGAAGGCTTCAACGAAATCGGCCGCCGCCCGCGCTATTACCCGGCCGCCAACGGCCGCGAGGATGCGCTGGTGATGGCGATCGAGCTGGTCGGCGACGACCTGCAGACGATGCCGCCGCTGTAATCGGCGTCGCGTGGCCGCTGCGCTCGCCGGGCATGGCCGGGCGCTACCGATGCATTGTTTTACGCCATCCGCAGTGCCAGCACGCCACCGACGATCAGTGCCGCCGCCAGCCAGCGCACCCGTGGCACGCGCTCGCGCAGCACGAACACCGAGATCAGCAGCGCGAACAGGATCGACGATTCGCGCAGTGCCGACACCATCGCCACCGGCACCTGGGTCATCGCCCACAGCGCCATCGCATAGGACGCGGTGGTGCCGATGCCACCGGCCAGGCCCAGCGGCCAATGCTGGCGCGCGTAGGCCAGCACCGCGCCACGTCGGGTGTACAGCGCCCATGCCGGCAGCGGGAGACCTGACAGCAGGAACAGCCACAGCGTGTAGCCCAGCGCGCTGCCCGACTGGCGTGCGCCCTGTGCATCGACCAGCGTGTAGGTGGCGATCATCAACGCCGTCAGCAGCGGCAGACCGAGTTGGCCGCGACGTGCGCCCAGCGCCATGCGCAGGATGCCGGTGCTGACCAGGACCACACCCAGCCACGCCGCCGGCGGCAACGACTGGCCGAACAGGCTGCCGGCCAATGCGACCAAAATCGGCGCGCAACCGCGCATCAGCGGGTAGGCCAGGCTCATGTCCACCTGCTGGTAGCAGCGTGCGACCAGGCCGTAATAGGTCACCTGCAGCAGCACCGACGCCGCCAGCCACGGCCAGCTGTCCGCCGCGGGCATGGGCAGGAAGGGCAGGGCGGCCGCCGACAGCAGTGCGGCGCTGCCGGTCACCAGCACCGTGCCGAGAAACTTGTCCGGCCCGCGTTTGACGATCGCGTTCCAGCTGGCATGCAGGGCAGCAGCGGCCAGGACCAGCAGGAAGAGGGAAAGCGGCATCAGCCGATGATGCCATGTGGCTGAAATGGAAACGCCGGGCATGGCCCGGCGCTACCGATGAATCACCGCCACGGTAGCGCCGGGCCATGCCCGGCGTCCGTGTGCCTGCAGCGCTTACAGCTTCGCGCGCTGTTCCTGCAGGCCGGCCAGCTGGGTGTTCCAGTCGACCAGGCGCACGCGCTCCTGCTCGACCACCGCAGGCGGCACCTTGTCGGTGAACTTTGCCAGCTTGGCCTCGCTCTTTTCCTTCTCGCTTTCCACGCGCTTGATCTCCTTGTCCAGGCGCGCACGCTCGGCGTCGAGATCAACCAGGCCTTCCAGCGGCACCAGCAGCTTCAGCTCGCCCACGATCGCGGCAGCGGCTGGCGGCGCGCTTTCGCCTTCGCCCAGCCACTGGATGCTGTCCAGCTTCAGCAGGAACGACAGCGGGGCGCTGAAGCGTTCGATGCGCACGCGGTCCAGTTCGAGGCCGGCCTGCAGGCGCAGCGGCACCAGCTTGGACGGGGCCACGTTCAGTTCACTGCGCACGCGGCGCACGGCACTGATCACGGCCTTCAGCCATTCCACATCGGCCTCGGCCTGGGCGAAATCACCGGCGAATTCGTCGGCGGTCGGGTACGGGCGCAGCGACAGCGTGGTTTCGGCCAGGCCCAGGCGCGGGGCCAGCTGCTGCCACAGCTGTTCGGTGATGAACGGGGTGAGCGGGTGCAGCAGGCGCAGCAGCGCTTCCAGCACGTACAGCAGGGTATGGCGGGTGCTGTCGGCGTCGGCGGCGTCGCCACCGTTCAGTGCCGGCTTGCTCAGTTCCAGGAACCAGTCGCAGAACTCATTCCAGGCGAACTCGTACAGGCACTGCGCCAGCAGGTCGAAGCGGTAGTTGGCGTAGTGGCCCTGTGCCTCGGCGGAGACCGCGGCCAGGCGCGCCAGGATCCAGCGCTCGGCATCGGTGCGCGGCGTCGGCACGCCGGTGAACGCTGCACCCTCGGTGTTCATCAGGGTGAAGCGGCTGGCGTTCCACAGCTTGTTGCAGAAGTTCTTGTAGCCCTCGGCGCGGTTCATGTCGAACTTGATGTCGCGACCGTGGGTGGCCAGCGCGGCGATGGTGAAGCGCAGCGCGTCGGCACCGTGGGCGGCGATGCCGTCCGGGAACTCCTTGCGGGTGGCTTTCTCGATCTTCTCCACCATCTTCGGCTGCATCAGGCCGCCGGTGCGCTTGGCCACCAGGTCGTCGATGCTGATGCCGTCGATGATGTCCAGCGGGTCGAGCACGTTGCCCTTGCTCTTGGACATCTTCTGGCCCTGGCCGTCGCGGATCAGGCCGGTGAAGTAGACGTCCTTGAACGGGATCTTCCCGGTCAGGTTGTCGGTGGCCATGATCATGCGCGCCACCCAGAAGAAGATGATGTCGAAGCCGGTGACCAGCACCGACGACGGCAGGTAGCGGTCGAAGCCACGCTCGGCCATGGCCTGCGCGTTGGGCCAGCCCAGGGTGGAGAACGGCCAGATCTGCGAGGAGAACCAGGTTTCCAGCACGTCGCTTTCCTGGCTCAGCACCACGTCGCTGCCCAGGTTGTTCTTTGCGCGCACTTCCTCTTCGCTGCGGCCGACGTAGCAGCTGCCGGTGGCGGCATCGAACCAGGCCGGAATGCGGTGGCCCCACCACAGCTGGCGGCTGATGCACCAGTCCTGGATGTTGTTCATCCAGTGGCGATAGGTGTTGATCCAGTTCGGCGGGACAAACGAAATCGAACCGTTCTCGACCAGTTCCAGGCCACGACGCGCCAGCTCGTCCATCTTCACGAACCACTGGTCGGTCAGGTAGGGCTCGATCACCTGGCCGGTACGGTCGCCGCGCGGCACCTGCAGCTTGTGCGCCTTGGTCTCGACCAGGATGCCCAGGTCCTCCAGTTCGCCCAGCACGGCCTTGCGCGCTTCGTAGCGGTCCATGCCCTGGAAGCGTTCGGGCGCGTTTTCATTCAGCGCCGCCACCGGGGTGAACAGGTTGATCATCGGCAGGCTGTGACGCACGCCCACCTGGTAATCGTTGAAATCGTGCGCCGGGGTGACCTTGACCACGCCGGTACCGAACGCGCGGTCGACATAGTCATCGGCGATCACCGGCACGCGACGGCCGGTCAGCGGCAGCACCACGCTCCGGCCGATCAGGTGCGCATAGCGCTCGTCTTCCGGGTGCACCATCACTGCGGTATCGCCCAGCAGGGTTTCCGGGCGGGTGGTGGCCACGACCAGGTAATCGCGGGTTTCGCGCAGGGTTTCCACGCCGTCGGCATCGCGCTCGACGTGCTCGTAGCTCAGGCCTTCATCCAGTGTGTAGGCGATCGACCACAGGAAACCGTCTTCCTCGGCGCTCTCCACTTCCAGGTCCGAGATCGCGGTCTTCAGCACCGGGTCCCAGTTGACCAGGCGCTGGCCGCGGTAGATCAGGCCCTGTTCGTGCCAGCGCACGAAGGCCTCGACCACCGCCTCGGACGGCTGCGGGTCCATGGTGAAGGTGCTGCGCGACCAGTCGGCCGAGGTGCCCAGGCGGCGCATCTGCCGCTCGATGGTGTCACCGGACTGCTGCTTCCACTCCCACACCTTGCCGATGAAGCCTTCGCGGCCCAGCGAATCGCGGGTCTCGCCCTTGCCTTCCAGCGCAAGGTTGCGGCTGACCACCATTTCGGTGGCGATGCCGGCATGGTCTGTACCGACCTGCCACAGCGTGTCGTATCCACGCATGCGGTGGTAGCGCACCAGCGCATCCATCAGGGTCTGCTGGAAGGCATGGCCCATGTGCAGGGTGCCGGTCACGTTCGGCGGCGGCAGCAGGATGGTGTAGGGCTCGCCCTTGCCGGACGGCTTGAAGTGGCCGGCGTTCTCCCAGGCCTCGTAGAGGTCGGTCTCGAAGGACTTCGGGTCGTAGCTGGAGGCGAGTTGGGTCATGCGGGGGAACCAGGAGGTAATCGTTGAAGGATCAGGGCAGCGGGGCAGCCCATCAAGGGGGCCACGCCGCGCTCACATGTCGTGCTTGTTCAGGTCGTAGCCGGCGGTCTTGTACTGGCGCCAGCGTTCGCGCAGCGGTTCGCGCGCTTCCGGGTCGGCCGGCACCACTTCCAGCACGCGCTCGCACTGGCCCAGCCAGGGTTCGTCGCGCAGGTTGATGACCAGCGGGCGCATCGGCGCCTCGTCACCGGGGATGGAAATCAGCACCACGGCCTCTTCCTCGTCCACGTCCTCGCCGACGATCTGGTGCGGGATGTAGGCATCCTCGTCGAACGACCAGAGCAGTTCGTCCAGCTCTTCGGCCTGGGCCTGGTCGCGGGCCAGCACCAGGGCAGGCAGCCCGGCATCGTTGGCCTTGCGCGCCAGTTCGCAGACCAGGCGCAGCGGCTCGGTCAGGAAACGGGGCTTGGCGATCAGGTAGAAATCAGCGCGGGGCATGGCAGGGTCCGGGTCGTGCAGGGGCCCGGCATGCCGGGCGGGGGCAGGCCGGAGGATGCCCCGGCCGGCGGGCGCCGGCCAGGGGCAGGTACGGCGTCAGGCGCGGGCGACCTGGTCCAGCAGCCACTGGCTCAGCAGGCCGACCGGGCGGCCGGTGGCCATGCCACGCTTGCCTTCGTCGCTGGCCACGCCGGCGATGTCCAGGTGGGCCCAGCGCTGGCCTTCGGCGAAGCGCGACAGGAAGCAGCCGGCGGTGATGGCGCCGGCCCAGCGGCCGCCGATGTTGTAGACGTCGGCGAAGCTGGAATCCAGCATCGGCTGGTACTCATCCCACAGCGGCAGACGCCAGGCGCGGTCGAACACGTGCTCGCCGGCGGCCAGCAGCTCGTTGGCCAGGTCGTCGTGCTTGCTCATCAGGCCGGCGGTCTGGTGGCCCAGCGCGACCAGGCAGGCGCCGGTCAGGGTGGCCACGTCGACCAGCGCGGCCGGCTCGAAGCGCTGCGCGTAGGTCAGCGCGTCGCACAGGATCAGGCGGCCCTCAGCGTCGGTGTTGCCGACTTCGATGGTCTTGCCCGACATCGAGGTGATCACGTCGGACGGACGGTAGGCATTGCCGTCGATGGCGTTTTCCACCGCCGGCACCACCACCACCAGGTTCAGCGGCAGCTTGGCCTTCACGGCGGCGACGAAGGTGCCGATGACGTTGGCGCCACCGCACATGTCGTACTTCATCTCCTCGATGCCGCCCTGGGTCTTCAGGTTGACGCCGCCGGTATCGAAGGTGATGCCCTTGCCGACCAGCACGTACGGCTTGGCGTCGCGGGCGCCTTCGCCTGAAAGGCCCGTCCACTTCAGCACTACCAGGCGCGGGCGGTTGGCCGAACCACGGGCCACGGCCAGCAGCGAGCCCATGCCCAGCGCTTCCATCTGGTGCTCGTCGAGGATCTCCGCTTCGGCGCCGTCGTGCTCGCCGGCGAACTTCACGCCCACTTCAGCCAGGTAGGCCGGGGTGCAGTAGTTCGGCGGCAGGTTGCCCAGCTCGCGGGCGAACTCGACACCGGCGGCGATGGCCTGGCCCTGGGCCAGGGCCTGGGCGTCGTCACCCGCAATGGCCAGCTGGGCCAGGCCGGCATCATCGGCCTTCTTCTTGCCCAGGGTGGCGGTGTAGCGGTAGGCAGCGTGGTCGGCGGCGATCACCGCCTGGCGGATCGCCCAGGCCGCATCGCGGTCCTTCACGGCCACTTCGGACAGGGTGAACAGCGCGCTGCGGGCGGCGCCGGCCTTGAGCGCGCGCACGGCGTCGCCGACGGCCTTCAGGTACTGCGGGACGCCGAAACGGGCGGCTTCGCCCAGGCCGACCACCAGCACGCGCGGGGCGCTGACGCCCGGCAGATCATGCAGCAGGGTGGTGGCGCCGGTCTTGCCGGACAGGTCGCCGCGCTGGGCCAGGGCGGTCAGGCGGCCACCGCTGGCGGCGTCCAGGGCCTGGGCGGCCGGGGTCAGGGAGTGGTCGGCATAGGCGCCGACGACCAGGCAGTCGACGCCGGCGACGGCTGGCGCGAGGTGGTTCAGGGTGAATTCGAGGGCCATTGAGCAGATTCCATTGGCGAGTCCGTACAATCGCAGGCCGTTTACGCCCAGACAGTAGACTGGGCGGCACCGCGAACGAACCCCAGAGTTTAAACCACCGCCCCATGCTGAAGCTCGACCGATACCTGCTGGGCGATTTCGTCCAGAGTTTCCTGGCTACCCTGATCGTCCTGCTGGTGGTCAGCGTGGGCGGCGTGCTGGTGGACATCCTCGGCAACATCGCCGACGGACGGCTGCCGGCCAAGCTGCTGTTCTCGCAGCTGGGCCTGCAGTTCATCGCCTACATGCCACTCATCCTGCCACTGGCACTGATGCTGGGCCTGCTGCTGTCCATCGCCCGCCTGTACCGCGATTCCGAAATGGCGGTCATCACCGCCATTGGCGTGGGGCCCAAGCGTCTGCTGCGGCCGCTGCTGTTGCTGGTGGTGCCGGTGGTGGTGCTGGTCGGCGCCTGCTCGCTGTGGCTGGGCCCCTGGGCCGGCCGCACCGCCGAGCAGATGATCCAGAACGCCAACCGCAGCGTGCTGATGGCCGGGCTGGAGCCGGGCCGCTTCACCCCGCTGCCCAATGGCGGGGTGGTCTACCTGTCCTCGATCTCGCCCGATGGCACCACGCTTGGCCGGGTGTTTTTGCAGCGGCAGAAGGATGACCGCCTGGAAGTGGTCTCCGCCGCCGGCGGCCGCATGTTCTTCGAGGGCAAGCAGCAACGCTTCCTGGAGCTGGACGACGGCCACCAGGTGGAGGGCCCGCTGGCCGGCGCGCTGGATTACCGCCTGGCGACCTTCGCCCGCAATGACGTGGCTCTGCCTGACGGCGCCCAGGCCAAGGACGAGGATGACCCAGAGCTGATGCCGACCCTGCAGCTGCTGGGTGACGACCGCGCCGAGGCCAAGGCCCAGCTGCATCGCCGCATCGCTCCGCCGCTGATCGCCCTGGCCTTCGCCTTGCTGACCGTGCCGCTGGGCCGCAGCTCGCCGCGCCAGCAGCGCTATGGCCGGATGATGCTGGCCCTGCTTGCCTACATGGTTGGTACCAACCTGATGTTCATCGGCAGTGGCTGGATCGCCAACGGCAGGATTCCGCCTGCGGTCGGCCTGTGGTGGCTGACCCTGCCGCTGCTCGGCTTCGCACTGTGGATGTATTTCCGCGATGGTCGCCTGGCGCGCCCGAAGGGAGCCCGCGCATGAAGCTGCGACCGATGCGTTTCGATTTCTACCTGGGCCGTGCGGTGTTCACCACCGTGCTGCTTACGTGGGCGGTCTTGACCGGCCTGGACGTGGTGATGGCCTTCTCCGGTGAGTTCAAGGACATCGGCAAGAACGGCTATTCGCTGGGCCATGCCGCGGCTTGGGTGCTGTACACCGTGCCGCGCCGTGCCTACACGATGTTCCCGACCGCCGCGGTGATCGGCGCGCTGATGGGGCTGGGCCAGCTTGCGGCGACCTCCGAGCTGACCGCGCTGCGCGCACTGGGCCTGTCGCGCCGGCGACTCAGCGTCTCGGTGGCAATTGCCCTGTCGTTGCTGACCGGCCTGATGGTGATCAGTGCCGAGACGCTCGGACCGTGGGGTCAGAACCGCGCCGATGCGCTGAAGATGAGCGCCAAGTGGGGCACCAATGCGACCACGGCCCGCTATTCGGGCCTGTGGGCACGCGAGGGTGACACCTTCCTCAATGCCGCCAGCGGCGAAGAGCAGCTGGTCGGTGACAAGGGCACGCGGCTGATCCTGCGTGATGTGCGCCTGTACCGCATCGCCGAAGACGGCAACATCGCCTCGCTGACCCACGCCGCCACCGCCGAGCATGACAAGGACGGCTGGGTGCTGACCGGGGTCAAGCGTGACACCTTCGCCGAGCGTGGCGCGACCCGCGAGGAAGCCGCACGCGAGCCCTGGGATTCCAAGCTGGATGCCGGTGCGCTGGCAACCGGCATCGCCAAGCCGCGCAACCTGAAGTTGAGCGAGTTGAGCACCAGCATCGAGTACCGCGAGCGCAACGGCCTGGATGCCCGCGATTTCGAGGATATCTACTGGAGCCGCTGGTTCTACCCGTTGAACGTGCTGGCGCTGTGCCTGGCCGCCGTGCCGTTCGCGTTCGGTTCGCTGCGCAGCGGCGGCATGGGCAAGCGCCTGTTCCTGGGCATCCTGTTCGCGCTGGGCTTCTGGCTGCTGCAGCTGTTCTTCGGGCGCATGGCCGGTGCGCTGAAATTCGATTACCGCATTGCCTACGCGTTGCCGCCCATCGTCATGCTGGCGGTGTCCGGCTGGCTGTTCCGGCGCAGGTAGCAGCGTAGTCGAGCAAGCTCGACTCTACTCGGGTAGCAGCGGGCCATGCCCGGCGGGTTTTCTCAGCGCTTCGGCATCCGCACCACGCGGGTGCCGCTGGCGCGGTCATGCCAGGTCAGGCGCTGCCGGTCCAGCCACGCCCACCAGAAGCCCAGCCCACCCAGCAGCAGCGACAGCGTGGCCACCGCGAAGCGCAGCCACAGCTGGCGGCGCCGCAGCGGCGTGCCATCACGCGATTCCAGCTTCAGCCGCCACGGCCGCATGCCCAGGGTCTGCCCGCCGCGGCGCCAGCTGGCCGTGGCGTACCACCCGGTCACCGCCCAGCACACCGCCCACAACAGCCACTGCCAGGCGCTGAAGGGCGCGATGTTCTCGCGTTGCGCATGGCCGCTGAAGGTGTAGGCCAGGGTGAACAGCGTGCCGGCCAGCATCCACAGCGCCAGCACCGGCAAGGCGTCATAGACCATCGCCAGCACGCGCCACGGCAGCAGCGCACGCGGGCGGGGCGTTGCGGTGGCGGCCGCAGTGGCCGTGTCGGTGGCAGGGCGGGACATGCGCCGAGCATACGCAAAGCTGGCCGCGCCCGCAGTGGCCCTCGTATCCTGCACGCATGGCCGTTATTTCTACCCCTGCCGAACGCCGCCAGCTGGTTACCCAGCTGCCGGAACTGCGCGCCGACGACAGCGTGCGCATCCAGCGCTTCCTCGATGCGATCTGGGCCGAGAACGGCCTGGCCCGCGCCACCCTGGACAGCTACCGGCGTGACCTGGAAGGGCTTGCGCGCTGGATGGATGGCCGCGAGGGCGGCCTGGCCGGCATCGAACGCTCCGGCCTGTTCGATTACCTGGCCTGGCGCACCCGCCATGGCTGGTCGCCGCGCAGCAACGCGCGCCTGCTGTCGGCGCTGCGCGCGTTCTTCGCCGATGGCGTGCGCCGCGGCGAGCGCAGCGAAGACCCCAGCGCGCTGCTCGACCCGCCCAAGCTGCCCAGGCTGCTGCCCAAGGCGCTGGCCGAAAGCCAGATCGACGCCCTGCTGGCCGCGCCGGACATCGACAGCCCGCTGGGCCTGCGCGACCGCGCCATGCTGGAACTGATGTATGCCGCCGGCCTGCGCGTGAGCGAGCTGGTGCTGCTGCCGGCCACCGCGGTCAACCTGCGCCAGGGCGTGCTGCGGGTGACCGGCAAGGGCAGCAAGGAGCGCCTGGTGCCGCTGGGCGAGGAATCGCAGCATTGGCTGGAACGTTACCTGCAGCAGTCGCGGCCGCAGCTGGTGGGCAAGGGCAAGGTGCACGCGCTGGCCGATGGGCAGACGCCGTTGTTCATCGAGCCGAGCCTGCATGCGCTGACCCGGCAGGCGTTCTGGCACCTGGTCAAACGCCATGCGCAGGTGGCCGGCATCGATCCGGCGCGGATCAGCCCGCACGGCCTGCGCCACAGCTTCGCCACCCACCTGTTGAACCGGGGCGCGGACCTGCGCGCGCTGCAGATGCTGCTGGGCCACAGTTCACTGTCCACCACCCAGATCTACACTCTGGTGGCACGCGAACACCTGCAGAAGCTGCACGCGCGGCACCACCCGCGCGGCTGAACGGACTGCGCGGCGCATCACTCAGGGCATGCGCGCGGTCGCGGCCCATCACACGCGCCTGTGTCAGAATCCGGGGTCTGATTCCCAGCGGATTGCCCATGTTCCGATTTGCCATCGCTGCACTGTTCAGCGCGGTCAGCCTTACCGCCTGCGCGCAACCGGCGGCGCCCGCCGCCAAGGCCCCGGCGGCCGCGGCCGCCAAGGCCAGCCCGGGCGCTGCGGCCACCAATGGCGCCTCCGAACAGACGGTGCGCGCCGCGCTCGCCACGCTCATCCCCGGTTCCAAGGTGGATTACATCGGCTCGGCGCCGTTCCCCGGCTTCCGCGAAGTGCTGGTGTCCGGCCAGCTGCTGTACGTGTCCGACGACGGTCGCTACCTGTTCCAGTCGCAGCCCTACGACATCCAGGCCAAGGGCCCGGCCAACAGCGAAGGGCTGCTCGGCCACCGCCGCGACCTGCTGGCCAAGGCCAACCACGGTGACCGCATCGTGTTTGCCGCGCCCAACGCGAAGTACACCATCAGCGTGTTCACCGATATCGAGTGCGGCTACTGCCGCAAGCTGCACCAGGACATCGCCGAGCTCAACCGCAACGGCATTTCGGTGGAATACCTCGCCTTCCCGCGCATGGGCCTGGGCAGCAAGGATTACGTCGACATGATCTCGGTCTGGTGCGCCGCCGATCGCCGCCAGGCGCTGACCAATGCCAAGCGTGGCGGCAGCGTGCCGGCGAAGAACTGCACCAATCCGGTGGCCATGCAGTACGCGCTGGGCCAGCAGCTGGGCGTCAACGGCACACCGGCGATCTTCGCGGCCGATGGCACCCAGCTGGGCGGCTACCTGCCGCCGGCGCAGCTGCGTGCAGCGCTGGAAAAGCTGTCCGCCAAGCGCTGACCGCAACGTCGCCGGGCCATGCCCGGCGGAGATTGAATCCATGTGGAGGCCGGGGACGCTATGCGTCCCCGGCTTTTTGCTTATTTCAGGCCATCACTGACCGCCTTGGTCAGCGTGCCCTGCGCATCGTCACCACTGAATTCCCAGACGAACGCACCACCCAGGCCCTGCGTTTTCACGTAGCCCATCTTGCGGGTGATGTTGGCCGGGGTATCGAAGCTCCACAGCGTGCTGCCGTTGTAGATCCAGGTGGCACCGGCGGTGTTGTCGGTATAGCCCTGCCAGGCCAGGTTCTTCAGCACCTTCCAGTCTTCGATGCCGGCCTCGTAGGTACCCGGTGCGGCGCCGCCGGCGGTCTGGTACATGCCGTTGTTGCCGCTGGCCACGCCGGTCCAGCCACGGCCGTAGTAGCCGATGCCCAGGTTGAGCTTGGCGGCAGGCACGCCTCGGCTGATGAAGGCCTCGATGGCGTCGTTGCTGTTGTACAGCTTCTGGTCGCCAGTGGACGGGTCGTTGGGCGAATCGAACAGCGCCGACTGGTGATTGGTCTTCGCATCCCACGCGCCGTGGAAGTCGTAGGTCATCACGTTGATGTAATCCAGGTACGGGTGGTACGCCGCCGGGTCGGTGACGCGGACCTTGTCGATGCCTGCACCCACGGCCACGGTCAGCAGCAGGCCCGGACGCACCGCATCGAGCTGGCGGCGGAACTCCGCCATCAGCGCGGTGAAGTTGGCGTTGTCCTCCGGCTTGCCACATTCGATGCCGCAGGCCACCGGGTATTCCCAGTCGATGTCGATGCCGTCGAACACGCCCAGCGCCGCACCGGTACCACCGGCACCGTCGGTCACCGGCAGGTTGCCCTTGATATAGGCGTCGATGCAGGAGGCGACGAAGGCCTGGCGGTTTTCCGGGCGTGCCGCGCTGGAGAAGCCGCGTGACCAGGTCCAGCCACCCAGCGAGATCAGCACCTTCAGATTCGGGTACTTGGCCTTGAGCTGCTTGAGCTGGTTCCAGTTGCCGCGCAGCGGCTGGTCCCAGGTATCGGCGCTGCCACTGACGCTCTCGCCGGCACCGAAGGCCTTGCTGTAATCGGCGAACGCATCGCCCCCTGCGCCGGTGTTGGGGTCCGAGGGCTGGGTGACGCCCACTTCGCAGCGGTTGTTGCGCACGTTGCCGAAGGCGTAGTTGATGTGGGTCAGGCGCGCGGCCGAGCCACTGCTGTCGATGTTCTTCACCCGGTAGCTGCGGCCGTAGATGCCCCACTGGGTGAAGTAGCCGATGACACGCTTGCCGGTGCCGCCGCCGCTGCCGGCCAGCGTGGTGGCGCTGATCTCGGTGCCCTGTGCCGAGGCGTTGCCGGCGTTGTCACGGGCGCGTACCCGGTAGCGGTAGGTGGTCGATGCGGTCAGGCCACCATCGACGTAGCTGGCGCTGGATGGCGAGCCGACCAGGCTGCCGTCGCGGTACACGTCGTAGCCGGCCAGGCCGCTGCCCCCGGTGTTGTCGGTGGAGGGGCTCCAGCTCAGCGCGATGCTGCTGGCGGTGCGGGTACCCACGGCCAGGCCGCCGGGCACGCTGGGCGCGGTGGTGTCGCCGCTGGCCGCGTTGACGGTGATGGTGAGGGTGGGCGTGCTGGTGGTGGCGTTGTTGTTGTCGGTGGCCACCGCGCGCAGGGTGTGACTGCCGGCGCTGGCGTTGGCCCAGCTGGCGCTGTAGGGCGCGCTGGTGTCGACGCCGATCGAACTGCCATCGCGGAAGAACTCGACTTTGCTGACGCTGCCGTCCGGGTCGCTGGCCGTGGCGCTGACCGTGACCGTGCTGCCGGCGCTGAAGGTGGCGCCATTGGCCGGCGAGGTCAGGCTGACTACCGGCGGCTGGTTGGCGCCGCTGCCATCACAGGCGCCGAGGTTGGTGTAGTAGGGCGCCCCGGCCGGGTGGTCCGGCGGCGCGTTCCAGATGTCCTGGTTCGCCCGGTACAGGACCCCTCCCTTCTGCAGGGTGTCGCCGGCCCGGTAGATTTTTGCCTGGTCCCACTGCGCCACGCCGGTACAGCTGGCGGCCTGGGCCAGGCCAGGCAGGGCGGCCGCCCCGGCGGCCAAGGCCAGCAGCCAGGCCAGTCGGCGCGGGCGGGGTGGGCGGGAGGAACGTACGGCACTGCGTACATCGGCACTCTGCACAAGCTTGTCGTACATGGTGTATCTCCGACTTCCGGTGGCGCACGGGCCGGATGGCGCCGCGCGTGACGCAGGTCCGGACGTCGCCCGGGAGAGGGGGGCGACGGTGGGGGCGGACGGGGTACCTGGCTGGCCGGGGAGAGAATCCGGGGCCAGGTGGGGACAACGTTGTCATCAATTGCCCGATCAATCCGTGAGCGAGCGCATGGTTCCGGGATTTCGGGGTTTCCGCGAAGGGCGGCGCTGTCGCGCAGTTGGCTGCCATCGGCGGGGCCCCCTCGTGGCTTGGGCGGGTTGTGGATTTTGTGGGTTGGCCGGGCGGGTGGACTGCGCAGGGGACGCCGTAAATCCGTCCCTGGAGGCTCGGTCGCCGCATCCATGCGGCTCACGCCCCTGCGCAACCCACCCGCCCGACCACGGACAGGTTCCTGCGCGCGCCAGCCACGAAAGACAAAAGAAAATTTAAAAGCAAAAGCCGGTCGCTTCGCTCTTCAATGCCTGACTTCTGAGATTTCCCTGGTTGCCGGCCAGCGGCCGGCACTGCCGGGGAGCATCCACGCATGGCGTGGATCTACTGCAGATCGCGGAAATCTGTCGGAGGCGGGGTGGGTCCGGTTGCGGGGGTGTGAGCGGCATGGATGCCGCGACCAAGCCCCCATGGACGGGGTTACGGCGTCCCCCGCAACCGGACCCACCCCGCCATCCCCAAGGAAACCCGCTGTTGCTGTTGCTCCGGCCGTTGCCCTGGCTTCTGCGGGTGCCGGGCGCCGCCCGGCCAAAGCCCTCCCCCCGGGTTCCGGTACAATATCGGGCCCGTTTCCCAACTACGGTTCCCCGGACATGATGGTCCTCGAGGGCGCGCCCGCCCTGTCGCTGTTCCGCCGCGAACGCCTTGAATCCCGCCTGCAGTCCATCGCCCCCTCCCTGCGCATCAGCGGTGCCTGGCACGTCTACCTCGTCCAGCCCGAAGGCACGGCCGCCCCCGACGTGGCCACCCTGTGCCGCATCCTGGAAGCCCAGCCGCAGGCCGAGGCCATCGCCGACGGCGCCGTCAGCCGCATCGTCGTGCCCCGCCTCGGCACCCTGTCGCCCTGGTCCAGCAAGGCCACCGAACTGGTCCGCGGTGCCGGCCAGCCGGTCAGCCGGGTCGAGCGCGGCCTGCGCATCGACGTGCAGGGCTGGCCGACCGGGGCCGCCGCCCAGCAGGCGCTGGTCAAGGCCCTGCATGACCCGATGACCCAGTCGGTGCTGGACACCGTCGACCAGGGCCAGGCCCTGTTCACCACTCCGGCGCGGGGTGAACTGGAACGCGTGCCGGTGGACCAGCTGGAGGCTGCCAACCAGCGCCTCGGCCTGGCCATGGCCCAGGACGAGATCGACTACCTGCGCGAACGCTTCACCGCGCTGGGCCGCTCGCCGTCCGATGTCGAACTGATGATGTTCGCGCAGGCCAACTCCGAGCACTGCCGCCACAAGATCTTCAACGCCAGCTGGACCATCGACGGCCAGGAACAGGACCGTTCGCTGTTCCGGATGATCAAGAACACCCACCAGCAGACCCCGCAGCACACGCTCAGCGCGTACAGCGACAATGCCGCGGTGATCGAAGGCCACCCGGCCTCGCGCTACCGCCCCGATCCGGCCAGTGGCGAGTACCGGCGCGAGCCGCAGGTGCCCAGCGCCTTCCAGATCAAGGTGGAAACGCACAACCACCCGACCGCGATCGCGCCGTTCCCGGGCGCCTCGACCGGCAACGGTGGCGAGATCCGCGACGAGGGCGCGACCGGCCGCGGCGGCAAGCCGAAGGCCGGCCTGTCCGGTTTCTCGGTCTCGCACCTGCGGATTCCCGAGCTCCCGCAGCCGTGGGAAGCGCCGCGCGCCCTGAACCCGCGCATGGCACCGGCGCTGGAGATCATGACCGACGGCCCGCTCGGCGGCGCCGCGTTCAACAACGAATTCGGCCGCCCGAACCTGCTGGGTTACTTCCGCAGCTTCGAACTGCCCGAAGGCGCTGACCTGGTCCGTGCCTACGACAAGCCGATCATGCTGGCCGGTGGCCTGGGTGCGATCGACCGCATCCAGGTCGACAAGATCCCGCTGCAGGCCGGTGATGCGGTCATCGTGCTGGGTGGCCCGGCGATGCTGATCGGCCTGGGCGGCGGTGCCGCCAGTTCGGTGGCCTCCGGCGAGAGCGCCGAGGACCTGGACTTCGCCAGCGTGCAGCGCGACAACCCGGAAATGGAGCGCCGCTGCCAGGAGGTCATCGACCGCTGCGTGGCGATGGGCGCCAACAACCCGATCAAGTTCTTCCACGACGTCGGTGCCGGTGGCCTGTCCAATGCCATCCCCGAACTGCTGCACGACTCGAATGTCGGCGGCGTCATCGACCTGGGCAAGGTGCCCACGGATGATCCGTCGCTGTCGCCGATGCAGCTGTGGTGCAACGAATCGCAGGAACGCTACGTGCTGGGCGTGGCCCAGGAACGCCTGGCCGAGTTCGCCGCGCTGTGCGCGCGCGAGCGTTGCCCGTTCGCCGCCGTTGGCGTGGCCACCGCCGAGGAACACCTGGTGGTGGCTTACGGCGCCGTGCCGGGCCACACCCCGCCCGATGCGCCGATCGACCTGCCGATGGACGTGCTGTTCGGCAAGCCGCCGAAGATGCACCGCGACACCGCGCACCCGCCGGTCCCGCGCTGGCCGGCGCTGAAGACCGGTGGCCTTGACCTGCAGGAAGCCGGCCTGCGCGTGCTCGCGCACCCGACCGTGGCCTCGAAGAACTTCCTGGTCACCATCGGTGACCGCAGCGTTGGTGGCCTGACCGCGCGCGAGCAGATGGTCGGCCCGTGGCAGCTGCCGGTGGCCGATGTGGCCATCACCCTGGCCGACTTCGACGGCGTGGCCGGCGAAGCGATGTCGCTGGGCGAGCGCACCCCGCTGGCCCTGCTCGATGCCGCTGCTTCGGCACGCATGGCCGTGGGCGAAGCGCTGACCAACCTGTGCGCGGCACCGGTCGATGCGCTGGATGAGATCAAGCTGTCGGCGAACTGGATGGCCGCTGCCGGCCACCCGGGCGAAGACGCGCTGCTGTACGACGCGGTGAAGGCGGTGGGCATGGAACTGTGCCCGCAGCTGGACATCAGCATCCCGGTGGGCAAGGACTCGCTGTCGATGCAGGCGCAGTGGCATGACCAGGGCGAAGCGCACAAGAGCGTGTCGCCGGTGTCGCTGGTGATCTCGGCGTTCGCGCCGGTGGCCGACGTGCGCCAGCAGCTGACCCCGCTGCTCGACCGCGACGTGGACAGCGAGCTGTGGCTGATCGGCCTCGGTGCCGGCAAGCAGCGCCTGGGTGGTTCGATCCTGGCCCAGGTGCATGCCGGCCACGGCGATCTGCCGGCCTTCGCCGGTGCCGCGCCGGATCTGGATGACCCGCAGCGCCTGCGCGGCTTCTTCGAACTGATCCGCGATGCGCGCCAGGCCGGTCTGCTGCTGGCGTACCACGACCGCAGCGACGGTGGTGCCTTCGCCGCGCTGTGCGAAATGGCGTTCGCCTCGCGCCTCGGCCTGGACATCACCCTCGATGCCTGGGGCGATGACCCGTTCCGCAGCCTGTTCAACGAAGAACTGGGTGCGGTGGTGCAGATCGCCCGCGAAGACCGTGCGGCCTTCGCCGACCTGATCGAACGCCATGCACTGATCGAGTGCGCGCAGCGCATCGCCAGGCCGACCACCGCAGCGGTGGTGCGTGTGTCGCTGGGCGGCGAGAACCTGGCCGAATGGCGCTGGGAAGCGCTGTTCGACGCCTGGTGGTCGGTCACCCACGCGATGCAGAAGCGTCGCGACAATCCGGCCAACGCCGATGCCGAGCGTGAGGTAGCGCGTGCGTTCAACGCGCCGGGCCTGAAGCCGAAGCTGAGCTTCGACCTCAACGAAGACGTGGCCGCGCCGTTCATCAGCACCGGTGCGCGTCCGCGCGTGGCCGTGCTGCGCGAACAGGGCGTCAACGGCCAGATCGAAATGGCCAACGCCTTCGAACGTGCAGGCTTCCGCGCCTACGACGTGCACATGAGCGACCTCATCGAAGGCCGCGTCGCCCTGCAGGACTTCACCGGCCTGGTGGCCTGTGGCGGCTTCAGCTACGGCGACGTGCTCGGTGCCGGTCGTGGCTGGGCGACCTCGATCCTGGAGCGCAGCGCGCTGCGTGATGCCTTCGCCGCGTTCTTCGCCCGCGAGGACAGCTTTGCCCTTGGCGTGTGCAACGGCTGCCAGATGATGAGCCAGCTGAAGGACATCGTCCCCGGCGCCGAGCACTGGCCGCAGTTCCGCCGCAATGCCAGCGAGCAGTTTGAAGCCCGCACCGCGCTGCTGGAAGTGGTGGAGTCGCCGTCGATCCTGCTGCGTGGCATGGCCGGGTCGCGCCTGCCGGTGGCGGTGGCCCATGGCGAAGGCCGTGCGGTGTTCGCCAATGCGGTGGACCAGGCGGCCGCACGCGTGTCGCTGCGCTACGTCGATGGCAACGGCAACGTTGCCAGCCAGTACCCGCTGAACCCGAACGGTTCGCCTGACGGCATCACTGGCCTGACCAGCACCGACGGTCGCGTCACCATCATGATGCCGCACCCGGAACGTACCCCGCGCGCGCTCAACCTGAGCTGGGCCCCGGCCGAGTGGCAGGGTGATTCGCCGTGGATGCGCATGTTCCGCAACGCGCGGGTATGGTGCGGCTGACGGCGCATCCGCCGCGCAGGCTGCAATGCGATGAAGTACGGAAAACCCGGCAGGCGACTGTCGGGTTTTTCTTTATTCGGGCAGAAACTCCTGCTGCAGCGGTGAGTTACATGCATTTACATGGCGTCGATAACTCGTCACAAGAAAATAACAAAATCGCAGAATAAACAGGTAAAAACGAGAACTGGTTCACGGCAAACGCTTTTCCTGCGTCAAAGTCTTGACGATCTGGAAAGTTCCCGTTAACACTTGGGCCCTGTTTCAATTCTGTTCATATCGCAGTAACCGCACGTCGCTCTGCGCCCGGTTTTCTGTCGCTGCGCGGCGTTCGGCAATACCCGCAGTAAATCACGCGAATAACGCCCCCAGGGGGGACGTTGGACCAGAGGGTCCGGCGATGGCGTTGCTTTGCCCAAAACCAGCCCAGAAATCAGGAGCCGTATCGATGAATCGGATTTATCGCAAGGTCTGGAACAAAGCACGGGGTCAGTTGGTGGTGGCCTCGGAACTGGCCTCTTCCGACACCCGCGGTGGGGTCGTCGACCAGCGCCGCGATGCCGACCACGGCCGGCCGGTGACCCTGGCCGCAGCCCTTGCCCTGGCCATGGGACTGGGAGGCTCCGGCCTCGTTGCCGCACAGTCGGTGGAAGTGGGCGGCAACGCCAACTGCGTGACCCTCAGCAGCAGCGTGATCGACCAGTGCGTGGTCGACGGCAGCGCCAATGCCAGCGGCCGCAACGCGGTGGCTGTGGGTACCGGCAGCACCGCCAGCGCCGCCAACAGCGTCGCGCTGGGCGCCGGCTCCACTGCCAGCCGCGCCAACACCGTGTCGGTGGGCGCAACCGGCAGCGAACGACAGATCACCAACGTGGCCGCTGGTACCGCAGCCACCGATGCGGTCAACCGCGCGCAGCTCGATGCGCAGGCGCAGGCCACCCAGGCCGCAGTGGCCACCGCAACCGCGCAGGGCCGCCGCTACTTCAAGGCCGATGGTGCGGGCGATGACAGCGACGCAGCGCAGGTCGATGGCGAAGGCGCATTGGCCGCCGGCGCATCGGCCACCGCCGATGGCGACGACACCACGGCGCTGGGCCACAACGCACAGGCAACCGCTGACAGCGCCACCGCCGTCGGCGCGCAGTCGCAGGCCTCGGGCAGCGGCAGCACCAGCATCGGCGCAGGCAGCACTGCCAGCGGCACCGCATCGGCCAGCTTCGGCGCCGGTGCCGAAGCCAATGGCGGTTACAGCACCGCACTGGGCGGCCTGTCCAACGCCTCGGCCTTCAACGCAACCGCGGTCGGCAACGCCGCCAGTGCCAGCGGCTCCAACAGCGTGGCCGTCGGCGGCGATGCCGAAGCCAGCGGCGCCTACAGCACCGCCACCGGCCAGGGCAGCCTCGCCACCGGCACCAACGCGGTGGCCGTGGGGGGCGCGCTGTTCGGCCTGCTGCCGACCGAAGCCTCGGGCGATTACTCCACCGCCGTCGGCGGCGGCGCGTGGGCGCCGGGCACCAATGCCACCGCATTGGGCAATGCCGCCGAAGCGCAGGGCGCCAACAGCGTGGCGCTGGATGCCGATTCGATCGCCGAGCGTGACAACACCGTCTCGGTCGGTGGTGCCGGCAACACCCGCCAGATCACCAACGTCGCTGCCGGTACCGAAGGTACCGACGCGGTGAACAAGGACCAGCTGGACGAGGTCGCCGCGACCGCGGAGAACACCCGCAAGTACTTCCAGGCCAGTGGCAGCGACGACAGCGATGCCGGCGCCCTGGCCGAGGGTGACAGCGCGCTCGCCGCCGGTGAAGCCGCCAACGCCATCGGCGATGGCACCACCGCGCTCGGCGGCGGTGCCGTGGCCATTGCCGCCCAGGCCACGGCGGTCGGCTACAACAGCCTGGCCACCGGCGAGAACGCCTCGGCCGTGGGCACCAACGCACAGGCCAGCGGCGGCGACAGCGCCGCGCTGGGCAGCGGTGCGGTGGCCAGTGAAACCAGCACCACCGCAACCGGCGCCGGTGCTCAGGCCACGGCGGTCTACAGCACCGCCAACGGTGCCGAAGCCGTTGCCAGCGGCGCGCAGTCGCTGTCCAGCGGCTTCCGCGCGGCGGCGTCGGCCGACGGCGCCACCGCTGTCGGCGGTTACAGCGAAGCCAGCGGCCGACTCGGTTCGGCACTGGGTTATGGCACCGTCGCCAGTGGCGCCAACAGCACTGCTGCGGGCGTGTTCGCCACGGCCACCGGTGCCGGCGCCGTCGCCGTCGGTGAAGCCAGCGAAGCGACCGGCGACGAGAGCGTGGCCATCGGCGGCAGCACCTACTTCGGCCTGATCACCTCGCGCGCCAGCGGCTACGGTGCATCAGCCTATGGTGCCGGCGCTTGGGCCACCGAAGACTATGCAACCGCGATCGGCTGGAATGCCTGGGCCGATGGCGCGCAGTCCACCGCGCTCGGTGCCAGCGCCACCGCCAACGGGAGCAACAGCGTCGCCCTCGGCGCGGCCTCGCAGGCCGACCGTGACAACACCGTGGCCGTCGGCAGCGACGGCAACGAACGCCAGGTGACCCATGTCGCCGCAGGCACCGAAGACACCGATGCGGTCAACGTCGGCCAGCTGAAGGACGTAGCTGCGGTGGCCGATACCACCGCCAAACGCTTCCAGGCCACCGGCAGCAGCAACAGCGATGCCGGTGCACTGGCCGACGGTGACGACGCGCTCGCCGCCGGCGAGGCCGCCAATGCCATCGGCAACGGCGCCACCGCGGTCGGCGCCGGCGCGACCGCCGTCGCCCAGAACGCCACCGCCGTCGGCTACAACGCGCTGGCCAGCGGCCAGAACAGCGCCGCCTTCGGCAACAACGCACAGGCCGCCGGCCCGGGCAGCGTCGCCGTCGGTGGCGCCGCCGTCGATGAAGACGGCAACCCGCTGATCACCAGCGGTGGCGTGCCGGTGGAAACCGGTGCCACCAGCGCTGGTGTCGGTGGTACTGCCGTCGGTGCCAGCGCCGAAGCCAGCGGCTTCGCCGCCTCGTCCTACGGTGTCGGCGCCTATGCCGCCGGCGCTCAGTCCGCGGCCTTCGGTGCGGTGGCCAATGCAGTGGGTGACTACTCCACCGCGCTGGGCACGCAGAGCAACGCCACCGGCACCAGCAGCGTGGCCATCGGTGGCCCGGCCGACCTGATCCCGGGCCTGGGCTTCTTCGTGCAGACGCAGGCCAGTGGCGAAGCCGCTACCGCAGTCGGTGCAGGTGCCATCGCCAGCGGCGATTATGCCGTGGCCAACGGCAGCCTGACCGAAGCCTCCGGCGCCGAATCGACGGCGGTGGGCTACTTCGCCTATGCGCCGGGCGAGAACGCCAGCGCGATGGGTGCGCAGACCTGGGCCAGCGGTGCGCAGAGCACCGCCGTGGGCTACTACGCCACCGCGCGTGGCGCCAACAGCGTCGCGCTCGGTGCCAACTCCGAAGCGGTGCGCGACAACAGCGTGGCCGTCGGCAGCGAAGGCAACGATCGCCAGATCACCAATGTGGCCGCGGGTACCGAAGACACCGATGCGGTGAACAAGGCCCAGCTCGATGCCGTGGCCAGCACTGCCGACACCACCGCGCGCTTCTTCCAGGCGCAGGGCGAGGAGGGCAGCGATGCCGGCGCCTACGCCGAAGGCGAAGGTGCGGTGGCTGCGGGTTCGGCCAGCAACGCGATCGGCGCAGGCGCGCTTGCGCAGGGCGCAGGTGCCGGTGCCATCGGTGCCGACACCGTGGCCCTCGGTCGCAACACCTTCGCCGACGGCGACGGTGCAGTCGCCATAGGTGGCCTGGGCCAGGCCTATGACGAGTACAACCAGCCGCTGCTGGATGACCAAGGCAATCCGGTGCTGACCGGCACCACTGCCTCGGCCGGTTCCACCGCAGTGGGCAATGCCGCACAGGCCACCGGTGCCAGCAGCAGCGCCTTCGGCAATGCCGCGCAGGCGACCGGTGACAACAGCTTCGCCGCAGGCGGCAAGTCGCGCGCCAACGGCAGCTATTCCGTGGCCATCGGCGACAGTGCCTTCGCCAAGGCTGACGACAGCACCGCCGTTGGCGGTTACAGCACCGCCAGCGAGGAAGGCGCGACCGCCTTCGGTGCAGGTGCGTGGGCGACCGGTACCAACGCCTCGGCCTTCGGCCCGGCGGCCTGGGCCAGTGCCAACGGCGCGACCTCCATCGGCTACAACAGCTGGGCCAACGGCGTCAGCTCTACCGCCGTCGGCCGCGGTGCCTTCAGCTACGGCGATTACAGCCTGGCGCTGGGCTTCCAGGCACTCGGCAACAACGTCAACAGCATCGCGGTGGGCACGAATACCGTAGCCGGTGGCGAAAGCGCCATCGCCCTCGGTGCCGGCAGCACCGCCAACGGCAACAACGCGGTGGCCCTCGGCGCAGGCTCGGTGGCTGACCGCGACCGCAGCCTGTCGGTCGGCAGCGCCGGCAGCGAACGCCAGGTCACCAACGTCGCCGCCGGCACCCAGGCCACCGATGCAGTGAACAAGGCCCAGCTGGATGAGGTGGCTGCCAGCGCAGGCACCGGCAACAAGTTCTTCCAGGCCAGCGGCAGTGACGACAGCGATGCCGCCGCCTACGTGGAAGGCGACAACGCGTTGGCCGCCGGCGAAGCCGCCAACGCCATCGGTGATGGTGCCATCGCCTTGGGCAGCGGTGCCACTTCCATCGGCACCAACACGCAGGCGATCGGCTTCAATGCCCTGGCCACGGCGGACAACGCCAGCGCCATTGGCGCCAACGCGCAGGCCACCGGCGAGTACGCCACCGCGCAGGGTGCGGAAAGCGAAGCCAGCGGCGAGCAGAGTGCCGCCTTCGGTGCCGCTGCCGTGTCCAGTGGTGCCGGCAGCACCGCCACCGGCGTGCTGTCCGAAGCCAGCGGCGAGGAAGCCGTGGCGGTGGGTTACTTCAGCAGCGCCAGCGGCGAAGCCGCCACCGCGGTCGGCAGCGAGAGCGTCGCAAGCGGTACCGCTTCGGCGGCGTTCGGCATCGGTGCCGAAGCCACTGGCGGCTACAGCACCGCCATCGGCGGTTATGCCAGCGCATCGGCCTTCAACGCCACCGCGTTCGGCAACTTCGCCAATGCCTCCGGTTCCAACAGCGTGGCGCTCGGTGGCGATTCGGAAGCGTCCGGGGCCTACGCCACCGCCACCGGCCAGGGCAGCCTGGCGACCGGCGTGAACAGCGTGGCCATCGGCGGTTCGCTGTTCGGCCTGCTCGCCACCGAAGCATCGGGTGATTACTCCACCGCGGTCGGTGGTGGTGCCTGGGCGCCGGGCACCAACGCTACGGCGCTGGGCAACGCAGCCGAAGCACAGGGCGCCAACAGCGTGGCCCTGGGCGCCGATTCGATTGCGGACCGCGACAACACGGTCTCGGTCGGTGGTGCTGGCAATACGCGCCAGATCACCAACGTCGCGGCCGGCACCGAAGGCACCGATGCGGTGAACAAGGACCAGCTGGACGCCGTCGCCGCGACCGCGGAGAACACCAGCAAGTACTTCCAGGCCAGCAGCAGCGACGACAGCGATGCTGGCGCGTATGTTGAAGGCGACAACGCACTGGCCGCCGGTGAGGCCGCCAATGCCATCGGCGACGGTGCCACCGCGCTCGGCAGTGGTGCCACCGCGGTGGCGGCCAACGCCACCGCTGTCGGCTTCAACAGCCTGGCGACCGGCGGCAACGCCGCAGCGATCGGCAACAACGCCCAGGCGACCGGCGAAGACAGCGCCGCCCTCGGCAGCGGTGCGGTCGCCAGCGAAACCAGCAGCACCGCCACCGGTGCCGGCGCGCAGGCCACTGCCGCCTACAGCACTGCCAACGGTGCCGAAGCCATCGCCAGTGGCGCGCAGTCGCTGGCCAGCGGCTTCCGCGCCTCCGCCTCGGCTGATGGCACCACTGCGGTGGGCGGCTACAGCGAAGCCAGCGGTCGCCTCGGCTCCGCGCTTGGCTACGGCACCCTGGCCAGTGGTGCCAACAGCACCGCAGCCGGCGTGTTCGCCACCGCCAGCGGCGCCAGCTCCGTGGCCATGGGTGATTCCAGCGAAGCCACGGGCGATGAAAGCGTTGCCATCGGCGGCAGCACGTTCTTCGGCCTGATCCCGGCGCGTGCCAGCGGTTACGGCGCGGCGGCCTTCGGTGCCGGTGCCTGGGCGACCGACGACTACGCCACCGCCATCGGCTGGAACTCCTGGGCCGGTGCAGTGCAGTCCACCGCGCTGGGTGCCGGGGCCACCGCCAACGGCATCAACAGCGTCGCGCTGGGCGCAGGCTCCACAGCCGACCGTGACAACACGGTGGCCGTCGGCAGCGAGGGCGGCGAACGCCAGGTCACCCATGTGGCAGCGGGTACCGAAGGCACCGATGCGGTGAACAAGAACCAGCTGGATGCCGTGGCTGCTACTGCTGAACAGACCAGCAAGTACGTTCAGGCGAGCGGCAGCGCCGACAGCGATGCCGGTGCCTATGTGGAAGGCGACAACGCACTGGCTGCGGGTGAAGCCTCCAACGCCATCGGCAACGGCGCCTCCGCGCTGGGCAGCGGCGCTACCGCCCTGGCTGAAAATGCCACGGCGGTCGGTTTCAACAGCCTGGCCACAGGCGCCAATGCCGCGGCCGTCGGCAACGAGGCGCAGGCCACTGGTGAGAACAGTGCGGCCTACGGCAGCGGCGCGGTGGCCAGCGAGATCAGCAGCACGGCCACCGGCAACGCGGCGCAGGCCACGGGTGTCTACAGCACGGCCAACGGTGCCGAAGCCATCGCCAGCGGCGCGCAGTCGCTGGCCAGTGGCTTCCGCGCCTCGGCCACCGCCGATGGCACCACCGCCGTCGGTGGTTACAGCGAAGCCAGCGGTCGCCTTGGCACCGCACTGGGCTACGGCTCGGCGGCCACCGGCGCCAACACCACTGCGGTCGGCTTCGGTGCTGCCGCGGCCGGTGCCAACGCGGTGGCGATGGGCCAGTCCAGCGAAGCCACGGGTGATGAAAGCGTGGCCATCGGTGGCAGCACTTACTTCGGCCTGATCCCGGCGCGTGCCAGCGGTACCGGCGCGGCGGCCTTCGGTGCCGGTGCCTGGGCGACCAGCGACTACGCCAGCGCCATCGGCTGGAACGCCTGGGCCGACGCGACCGATGCCACCGCGCTGGGTGCCAACAGCACCGCCAGTGCGGCCAACAGCGTCGCGCTCGGCAACGGCTCGCAGGCCGACCGCGCCAATACGGTGTCGGTCGGCAACGCGGCCGCGCAGCGGCAGATCACCAACGTGGCCGCCGGTACTGAAACCACCGATGCAGTGAACAAGGGCCAGCTCGACGCCGTGGCCGCTACCGCTGATGCGGTCGGCCAGCGCTTCAAGGCCAATGGCAGCGGCGTGGCCACCGCCAGCGGCACCGATGCCGTGGCCGTGGGCTCGGGCGCCACTGCCAGCGGCAACCGCAGCAATGCCGTGGGCAGCAGCGCCAACGCCATCGGCAATGCATCGCTGGCGGTGGGTGCCAACAGTGCAGCCAGCGGCAACAACTCGGTGGCCCTGGGTGCCGGCGCGCGTGCGGTGGAAGCCAACGTGGTCTCGGTCGGTGGCGGCAACGGCACCGATGGTCCGGCCACCCGCCGCATCGTCAACGTGGCCGACGGCCGTATTGCCGCCGGCAGCAGCGACGCGGTCACCGGTTCGCAGCTCAACGTCACCAACCAGCGCGTGGGTGCGGTCGAAACCCGCGTCGGTGATTTCGACTCGCGCATTGCTACGGTGGAATCCACCTCGGCCAACGCGGTGGCCTACGACGATGCCAGCCGCGACCAGCTGACCCTGTCCGGCATCGAAGGCACCGTCATCAACAACGTCGGCGCCGGCAGCATCGCGTCCGGCAGCCGGCAGGCGATCAACGGCGGCCAGCTGTTCCAGTCGCTCAGCGATGCCGCCAGCATCCTCGGCGGCGGTGCCAGCGTCGGCATGCAGGGGGTGTTCATCGCGCCGAACTACGTCATCCAGGGCTCGACCTACAGCAATGTCGGCGACGCACTGGGTGCACTGGACCGGAAGGTGACCGAGCTTGACCAGCGTACCGGTGGCGGCACCAGCCGCACCGCAACGGCCAGCCTGCGCAGCGCCAGCGTGCAGGCGAGCACCGCCCAGGTCGCCACCGTGGCCGAGGCCGATGCAGTGGGCTCGCGGTCGAGCGTGGCGGCCAAGCCCAGCGTCGACGGCGCCACGGCGGCGCAGCCGGCCGTCGGTGCCAACGCAGTCGCCATGGGCGACGGCGCCGTCGCCAGCGGCGCTTCGTCCACGGCCATCGGCCAGGGCGCATCGGCGACCGCCGCCAATGCGGTCGCACTGGGCCAGGGCTCGGTCGCCGACCGCGCCAACACGGTGTCGGTGGGCAGCGAAGGCAACGAACGCCAGGTCACCAACGTGGCCGCCGGTACCGCGGCCACCGATGCGGTGAACAAGGGCCAGCTGGACCGCGGCATCACCACCGCCAACAGCTACACCGACAGCCGCGTGCAGGCCGTCGCCGACAGTTTCGATGTGTTCAAGGGCGAGGTGGATGGCCGCCTGCGCCACATGGATCGCCGCATCGACCGCCAGGGCGCGATGAGCGCGGCCATGCTCAACATGGCCACCAGTGCCGCCGGCATCCGCACCCAGAACCGGGTGGGCGTCGGCATCGGTTTCCAGGGCGGCGAATCGGCGATGTCGCTGGGTTACCAGCGTGCGATCAGCGATCGCGCCACGGTCACCCTCGGCGGTGCGTTCAGCAGTGATGACTCCTCGGTCGGCGTCGGTGCCGGCTTCGGTTGGTAAGGCAACAACGCGCCGGCGGTCACGCCGCCGGCGCTGCTTCAGCTACAGGGCCTGAGGGGAGGTCTCGGCAACCCCGGCTCGGCCAGCCGGGATCCGTCAAGGATTGATGGCCGCAGTGTTGGATCCAACCATGACCCAGAAGAGGAATGTGACGTGATCAATAAGCAGAACCTTCGCATCAACGTGCTTGCCGCCGCCCTGCTGTCGGTGACCGCCGCAGGCGCGGTCCACGCTGCCGGCCTTCCGACCCGCGAGCCGGTGCGCCAGGCCAGCACCGCCGAAGCGGGCGCCGAGCGCATCATTGTGATGTACAAGGCCGGTACGCCGGCTGCCAGCGACCGCTCGGCCAAGCTCTCCACCGTGCAGTCCGCACTCACCCGCGCCAGCCTGTCCGGTGGCACCAGCCGCGCCAGCGCGATGGGCCCGCAGGTGGTGCGCAAGCTCGGCATCGGCGCCGATGTGATCCGCCTGAACGGCCGCCTGGCCCCGGCGGAACTGCAGCGCGTGCTGAAGGAGCTCAAGGCCGACCCGTCGGTCAAGTACGCCGAAGCCGACGTCAAGCTGCGCCGCACCGAGCTGCGCGCGGGCGACGTGAAGCCGGCCCTGGTGCCGAACGATCCCTACTACGCGCAGTACCAGTGGCATCTGAGCAACCCGACCGGTGGCATCAACGCGCCGGCGGCGTGGGACGTCTCGCAGGGCGAAGGCGTGGTCGTTGCCGTGCTCGATACCGGCATCCTGCCGCAGCACCCGGACCTGGTCGGCAACCTGCTGCCGGGCTACGACTTCATCAGCGACGCCGAGACCTCGCGCCGCGCCACCGACGACCGCGTGCCGGGTGCCCAGGACTACGGTGACTGGGTCGAGAACGCCAACGAGTGCTACAACGGCTCGCAGCCGGAAGACAGTTCCTGGCACGGTACCCACGTGGCCGGCACCGTCGCCGAGCAGACCAACAACGGCGTCGGCATGGCCGGTGTCGCACACAAGGCCAAGGTGCTGCCGGTGCGCGTGCTCGGCAAGTGCGGTGGCTACCTCTCCGACATCACCGACGCGATCACCTGGGCGTCCGGTGGCACCGTCGCCGGCATTCCCGCCAACACCAACCCGGCTGAAATCATCAACATGAGCCTGGGCGGCAGCGGTGCCTGCGCAGGCGCCTACCAGGATGCGATCAGTGGCGCGATCTCGCGGGGCACCACCGTGGTGGTGGCCGCCGGCAACGAGACCGACAACGCCGCCAACTACCGCCCGGCCAGCTGCGACGGCGTGGTGACCGTGGGTGCGACGCGCATCACCGGTGGCATCACCTACTACTCCAACTACGGCACGCGCGTGGACCTGTCCGGTCCGGGCGGTGGCGGCAGCGTGGACGGCAACCCGGGCGGGTACATCTGGCAGTCCGGTTCGGATGCGGCAACCACCCCGGATTCGGGCGCCTACAGCTACATGGGCCTGGGCGGTACCTCGATGGCCTCGCCGCACGTGGCCGGCGTTGCTGCACTGGTGCAGAGCGCGCTCATCGCCAATGGCAAGGATCCGCTGACCCCGGCGGCCATGCGCACGCTGCTGAAGGAGACCGCGCGTCCGTTCCCGGTGTCCATCCCGGCAGCGACCCCGATCGGTACCGGCATCGTCGACGCTAAGGCCGCGCTGGCCAAGGCACTGGCCGAGCCGTGCACCGAGAACTGCGAACCGGAAGGCATCCCGCTGACCAACAAGGTGGCCCTCGCCGGTGTTGCCGGCGCGACCGGCAGCGAGACCGTGTACACCTTCGAAGCCGTCGCTGGCAAGCAGCTGAGCGTGCTGACCTATGGCGGCACCGGTAACGTCTCGGTGTACGTGGCGCAGGGCCGCGTGCCGACCGCCACCGACAACGACGCCAAGTCGAGCCGCCCGGGCAACACCGAAACCGTGCGCGTGGCCAAGCCGGTGGCCGGGACCTACTACGTGAAGGTGGTGGGCGAAGCGGCCTTCAACGGCGTGACCATCCTGGCCACCCAGTAAGTGCCACGGTTGTACGTAATGTCGTAAGTGAATTGGCGACGCCCGTTACCGGAAGGTGACGGGCGTCGTCTTTCGTGGTCCTGCGCGCACAGGGCAGCGGAAATCCCGGCTGAACTGCTAAAGTCGGGAGGATCGACAGGAGAGTCATGTGAACGCGCTCGCTGCCACCGCCATCGACGACGCCGAAGGCCGCATCCTCGATGCGCTGCTGGCGCGCGGGCGCCTCAAGGAAGGGGACCTGGCGCGTGCACGACCGCTGCATGCCGAATCCGGCGGCAGCCTGCTCGGCCTGCTGGTGCGGCTGGGGCTGGTGTCCGAACGTGACCAGGCGCAGACCAGCGCCGATGTGCTGGGTCTGCCGCTGCTGGAAGCAAAACAGCTGCCCGAAGCACCGCCGCAGTCGCTGGCCGAAGGCCTGCCGCTGTCGCTGCGTTTCCTCAAGCAGTTCCACGTCTGCCCGCTGGCGCTGGATGAACACGGCGTCCGCCTGTGGCTGGCCGATGCCCACGATGCCTACCCGCAGCAGGCCGTGCAGCTGGCGCTGGGCGTGCCGGTCAGCCCGGTGCTGGGCATGCGCGCGGAAATCGACGACCTGGTCGAGCGCTGGTTCGGCCAGGGCCGTAGCGCGATGGGCGCGATCGTGGAAACCGCCGATGGCGAAGGCGGCGCGGTCGATGACATCGAACACCTGCGCGACCTCGCTTCCGAAGCGCCGGTCATCCGCCTGGTCAACCTGGTGATCCAGCGTGCGGTGGAACTGCGCGCCTCGGACATCCACGTCGAACCCTTCGAAAACCGCCTGAAGGTGCGTTACCGCGTCGATGGCGTGCTGGTGGAAGGCGAAAGCCCGCCGGCCAACCTCACTGCCGCGGTCATCAGCCGCATCAAGATCATGGCCCGGCTCAACATCGCCGAGCGCCGCCTGCCGCAGGACGGCCGCATCATGCTGCGCGTGCAGGGCAAGGAACTGGACCTGCGCGTGAGCACCGTGCCGACCGCGCACGGCGAAAGCGTGGTGATGCGACTGCTTGACCGCGAAACGGTGGTGTTCGACTTCCACCGGCTCGGTTTCACCGATGCGTTCCTGCCGCAGTTCCGCAAGGTGCTGGAACAGCCGCACGGCATCCTGCTGGTCACCGGCCCGACCGGTTCGGGCAAGACCACCACGCTGTACACCGCGCTGAGCCAGCTCAACACCGCCGACGTCAAGATCATCACGGTCGAGGACCCGGTCGAATACCAGATCGAAGGCATCAACCAGATCCAGGCCAAGCCGCAGATCGGCCTGGATTTCGCCAACGCGCTGCGCAGCATCGTGCGCCAGGATCCGGACATCATCATGATCGGCGAAATGCGCGACCTGGAAACCGCGCGCATCGCCATCCAGTCGGCGCTGACCGGCCACCTGGTGCTGTCCACCCTGCACACCAACAACGCAGCCGGCGGCATCACCCGCCTGCTCGACATGGGCGTGGAGGATTACCTGCTCACGTCCACCATCAACGGCATCCTCGCCCAGCGCCTGGTGCGCCGCCTGGAACCCACCCACGCCGAGCGCTACGAAGCCTCGCCGGAGGAGATCGAACGTTTCGAACTGCGCCGCCTGCAGCCGCAGGGGCCGATCTACCTGTTCCGTCCGAAGCCCTCGGCACTGGCACCGACCGGTTACCTGGGCCGCACCACCATCATGGAATTCCTGGTGATGAACGACGCGCTGCGGCGCGCGGTGATGCGTCGCGACGGCATGGGCGAGATCGAACGCATCGCCCGCGAGGCCGGCATGCGCACCATGTACGAAGACGGCCTGTCCAAGGCCCTGAGCGGGCAGACGACCATCGAGGAAGTCCTGCGCGTGACCGAGGAGGGTTGATGCGCGCGGGAGATCGACGCTGACATGCCCAGCTATCGTTACAAGGCACTGAACCCGCACGGCGAAGTCTTCGACGGGCACATGGAAGCGGCCAGCGAGGCCGAGCTGATCGCGCGCCTGCAGGACCAGGGCCATCTGCCGATGGAAACGCGCCTGGCCGCCGAGGGCGGCGGGGCAGGGGGCAGCAGCCTGGGCAACCTGTTCCGCCCGCGTCCGCTGCAGGGCGCGGCGCTGCTGCAGTTCACCCAGCAGCTGTCGACCCTGCTCGGCGCCGGGCAGCCGCTGGATCGCGCGCTGTCGATCCTGCTCGGCCTGCCCGAAGACGAACGTTCGCGGCGCGCGATCACCGACATCCGCGACGTGGTGCGCGGCGGTGCGCCGCTGTCGACCGCGCTGGAACGGCAGCACGGCCTGTTCTCGCGCCTGTACGTGAACATGGTGCGTGCCGGTGAAGCCGGTGGCAGCCTGCACGAGACCCTGCAGCGCCTGGCCGATTACCTCGAACGCAGCCGCGCGCTGCAGGGCAAGGTGGTCAATGCGCTGGTGTACCCGGCCATCCTGCTGCTGGTGGTCGGTGGCGCGCTGCTGTTCCTGCTGGGTTACGTGGTGCCGCAGTTCGCGCAGATGTATGAAAGCCTGGACGTGGCGCTGCCGTGGTTCACCAACGCGGTACTGCAGCTGGGCCTGTTCGTGCGTGACTGGTGGATCCTGCTGCTGGTGGTGCCGGCGGTGCTGGCGCTGCTGCTGGAACGCCAGTTCCGCCAGCCCGCTGCGCGCCTGGCGCTGGATGGCTGGCTGCTGCAGCGGCGCGGCATCGGCCGCCTGCTCGGCGAGCTGGAAACCGCACGGCTGGCCCGCACCCTGGGCACGCTGCTGCGCAACGGCGTGCCGCTGCTGGGCGCGCTGGGCATCGCCCGCAACGTGCTGGGCAACCGCGCACTGGCCGCCGATCTGGACACCGCCGCCGACGAAGTAAAGAACGGTGCCGGCCTGTCGCTGGCGCTGTCGCGCGGCAAGCGCTTCCCGCGCCTGGCCCTGCAGATGATCCAGGTCGGCGAGGAATCCGGCGCGCTCGACACCATGCTGCTGAAGGCCGCCGATACCTTCGAACAGGACAGCGCCCGCCGCATCGACCGCCTGCTGGCGGCGATGGTGCCGGCCATCACCCTGGTGCTGGCCTCGGTGGTCGGCGCGGTCATCGTGGCCGTGCTGGTACCGCTGTACGACCTCACCAACGCCATCGGCTGACGATGGCTTTCCCTGCAACCCCGACTCACCGCAACTGAAAGGACCGACCATGCTTGCTTCCCGTCGCCCGATCCGCCTGTCCTTCGCCAGCGCACGCCACCAGACCGGCATGAGCCTGCTGGAAATCATCATCGTCATCGTGCTGATCGGCGCGGTGCTGACCCTGGTCGCCAGCCGCGTGCTCGGCGGCGCCGACCGCGGCAAGGCGAACATCGCCAAGGCGCAGGTGCAGACCGTCGCTTCGAAGATCGACAACTACCAGATCGACACCGGCAAGCTGCCCGGTTCGCTCAACGACCTGGTGACCTCGCCGGCCGGTGTCGGTGGCTGGCTGGGTCCGTATGCCAAGCCTGCCGATCTGAACGACCCGTGGGGCCACGCGCTGGAATACCGTGCGCCGGGCGAAGGCCAGGCCTACGAGCTGATCAGCCTGGGAAAGGACGGCAAGACCGGCGGCAGCAGCGTCGATGCTGACATCCGCTACGAGCCGTAATCCCGCATGACGCCGTACCTGCCGCGCCGGCTGCCCAGCCCGCGCCTGCACGGCAGGCGCGCGACCGGCCTGTCGCTGTTGGAGATGCTGCTGGTGATCGCGTTGATCGCGGCCATCGGCCTGATCACCGCGGCCGGCCTGTCGCGTGGCTTCGCGGGCATGCAGCTGCGCAGCGCCGGCAAGGACATCGCCAGCCAGTTGCGCATGGTGCGCGCCCAGGCGATTGCCCGCGGCGAACCGCAGCGCTTCGTCATTGAACCGGCCGAGCACCGCTGGCAGGGCGCCAACGAGCGCCGTGGCAGCGTGCCCGAACCGGTGCAGGTGGTGTTTGAAGGCGCCGCGCAGCTCAGCGATGTGCCGGGGCAGGGCGTGATCGAGTTCCATCCCGATGGCGGCTCCAGTGGCGGCCGCATCCGCCTGCAGCGCGATGGCGCCGAATGGCGCATCGATGTCGGCTGGCTGACCGGCGAGGTCCGTTCCGGTCCGTGGCGGGCGCAATGAAGCAGTCAGCGCGTGGTTTCACCCTGCTTGAAGTGATCGTGGCCTTCGCCCTGCTGGGCCTCGCCCTGACCCTGCTGCTGGGCAGCCTGTCCGGCGGCGCGCGGCAGGTCCGCGATGGCGAGCTGCGTACCCGCGCGGTGCTGCATGCGCAGTCGCTGCTGGCCAGCGCCGGCGTCGACGCGCCACTGCAGGTCGGTAACCAGAGTGGCGAGTGGGAACAGGGCCGCTACCACTGGCAGCTGCAGGTGCAGCCATGGAGCGAGCCGCGCGCCGGTGATGTCGCGCCGACGCAGTCACCGGGTGCGCCGTGGCTGGCCGAACTGCAGCTGCAGGTGCGCTGGGGCGACGGTGAACGCGAGAAGCTGCAGTGGCGCAGCCTGCGCCTGCTGCCGCCGGACCTGGAGGGCGCACGATGAAGCGTCGCGCTGCCGGCTTCACCCTGGTCGAAGTGATGCTGGCCACCGTGCTGCTGGCCGGTGGCCTGGCCCTGGCATTCGCCAGCGTGCGTGCGGCGATGGCGGTCAGCCAGCGCGGCGAACAGATCGCGGCCGACAGTGAACGCATGCGCGCGGTGCAGGCGCTGCTGCGGCGCCAGCTGGGTGGGGCGCTGCGCAGCCCGATCGAGGTGCCTGATCCCACCCGCGAGCCGCTGTTCTTCCAGGGCGATGAGGAAGGCATGCAGTTCGTCGCGGATCTGCCCGGCTATCTCGGCCGCGGTGGCCCCTACCTGCATACCCTGCAGGTGGATGGCGCGCCCGGCCAGCGCCGCCTGCTGCTGGACCTGGTGCTGCTGCAGGAAGGCGAGCGCCTGCCGGAAACACCGCCGCGGCCCCCCGAAGTGCTGGCCGATGCACTGAAAGAAGTGACGCTGCGCTACCGCGGCATCGACCCGGCCAACGGACAGATGAGCGACTGGCTGCCACGCTGGGACGACACGCGGCGCCTGCCGTTGCTGGTGGAAGTGCAGATCGTGCCGCAGCGTGGCGCGCCGTGGCCGCCGCTGGTGGTCGCACCGCGCAGCGGTGGCATGGGCGGTGCACGATGAAGGCACAGTGCGGGGCCGCCCTGGTGCTGGTGTTGTGGCTGATCGCGCTGATGACCGCGCTGGTCGGTGCCTTTGCGCTGACTGCACGCGTGGAGCACCTGCAGCAGCGCGTGCTTGACGATGACGCGCGCGGCCAGGAGCGTGCCCGGGCCGGGCTGGAATATGCGCTGCTGCGGCTGCGCCCGGACCCGCAGCGGCCGGCCTGGCAGGCCGATGGACGCACCTACCGCTGGCAGTACGACAATGTTCCGGTCGAGATCCGGGTGCTGGACGAGAACGGCAAGATCAACCTGAACCTGGCCGACGCCACGCTGCTGACTGCCTTCCTGCAGGCGCTGGGCGAACCTGCCGAGCAGGCCCGGCAACTGGCCGGTGCCATCGTCGACTGGCACGACGAAGACAGCCTGCTGCAGCCCGGTGGCGGCGCCGAGGCGCCGGACTATGCAGCGGCGGGCCTGCCGTATGGGCCGCGCAACAAGCGCTTCGAAACCCTGGGCGAACTGCAGCGCGTACTCGGCATGCGTGCTTCGCTCTATGCGGCGATGCTGCCGTATCTGACGCTGTACAGCCGCCAGGCGCGGCCGGATCCGCGCGTGGCGGGAGCGCCGGTGCTGACCGCATTGGGCCTGGATGCCGAGCAGGTGCTGGCTCAGCGCGCCCAGCAGGAGCGTGACGAAGGTTCCGGAGCGACGCCGTCAATGCTTGCCAGCGGCAGTGGCACCTATAGTATCGAGACCCGTGCCATCGACGGCAGCGGTCGCTTGTCGGTCCTGCAGGCGGTGGTGCGCAATGGATCGGGCGGTGTGCCCGGACGAACCTACACGGTGCTTCGCTGGGAGCAGGGAATGGCAGCAAGATGACGGCATGGCAGGACAGCCTGCGGCAGGTGCAGGGGCGGATCGGCCCAGGCGCGGGCCGTTTCCTGCGCTGGTGGCGGCAGTCCCTGCTGGCCTGGGTACCGGCGCGTTGGCAGTGGGCGCTGGGCTGGTCGCAGACCCGCCTGCTGCTGCAGCGGCAGGGCGGTCTGATGCAGGTCTGGCGCGAGGCCGGGCAGGGCCTGGAGCCCGTGGCCAGCCTGCCATGGCCGACCCAGCCGGCTGAACTGGACCGCGTCCTCGATGCGCGCCTGCGCAGCCTGCCGCGGGTCTGGCTGCTGGCCGAGCCGCAGGTCCTGCGCCGCAACCTGCGCCTGCCGATGGCCGCCGGCGATCGCCTGCGTGCGGTGGTCGGCTATGAGATCGACCGGCAGACGCCATTCGAATCCAGCCAGGTCAGCTATGACGTGCGCGAACGTGGCAGTGCCGGTGAAGGACTGCTGCAGGTTGAACTGGTGGCGTGGCCGCTGCGCCAGCTCGATGCCTGGCGCGGCCAGGTGGGCGCCTGGGCCGATGCGCTGTCCGGTGTCGATGCCGTCGACGCGCAGGGCCAGCCGCTGCAGGTGAACCTGCTGCCGCAGGCCCAGCGCCAGCCGCGACATGACCCGATGCGGCGCTGGAACCTGCTGCTCGGCCTGGCTGCACTGGTGATGCTGGTGCTGGCTGCCGCACAGCTGCTGGACAACCGCCGCGAGTCCGCCGACGCGCTGCGCGACGAGGTCGAGCGCAGTGCCCGCAGTGCGCGTGGCGTGGCCAGCGAGCGCAGCGAACTGCAGGCGCTGCTGGACGGCGCCGCGTTCCTGGAAAAGCAGCGCGCCCAGCGCGCCAGCACGGTGGAGCTGTGGAACGAACTGACCCAGCGCCTGCCCAACGGCACCTATCTGGAAAAACTCGCCATCGAGAACAACAACCTGCAGCTGATCGGGCTCAGCAGCGAAGCTTCGCAGCTGGTGCAGCTGCTGCAGGACGCACCGCAGTGGCGCAAGGTCAACCTGACCGGCGTGCTGCAGGCCGACGGCGCTGGCAGCGGCCGTGACCGCTTCACCCTGACCGCCGAGTTGCAGCCGGTGGCCGCTGCCGCCGCCCCTGCCGCCCCAGCCAGGGAGGCGGCCGATGCCGATGCCAAGCGCGCGCCGTGACCGCTGGCTGGCGCTGGCACTGCTGGTGGCAGTGCTGGGCCTGGCCTACCTGCTGCTGGTCCACCCGTGGTTCACCCAGCCACTGCTGGCCATCAACGAGGACGTAGCCGCGCTGCGCGAGCGCCAGCAGCGCGTGCAGGCACAGCTGCAGCAGCAGCCGCAGATCGAACAGCGCCTGCAGCAGACCCGCGAAGCCCTGCAGCAGCGCCCCGGTTTCCTCCGAGAAGCCACCGCCGAAGCCGCCGCTGCGGCCCTCGGCGCGCGCGTGCAGGACGCGGTGGCCACGGCCAGCCCGGGCAACCGCAGCTGCACCATCAGCAACCGCACGCCGCTCACCGACAACCGCCGCGATGCCGAGTTCGTGCGCGTGGCCATGCAGGTGCGCCTGCGCTGCGGCGTGGCCGAACTGGCCACCGTGCTGCACAGCCTGGAAACCGGCAGCCCGCGCCTGTTCGTCGACAACCTCAACATCATCGCGCAGCGCTTCCAGCAATCGGCGAGCGAATCGGGCCTCGGCCTGGACGTGTCGTTCGAACTGGTCGGCTACCTGCTGCCCGGGGCCGGTGGTGATGCCGCCGCGCCTGCGACGGATGTCCCTGCACCTACACCTGCCGCCGATGCCAGCCCTGCACCGGCCGAGCCGCCGGTGGAAGCGGAGGGCAGCGATGAAACGTGACCCGATCACCCTGCGCACCGGCTTCCTGCTGGCCCTGGCCGGCTGGGCGGGCGCCACCTGGCTGGCCACCGGCTTCGGCCTCGGCGGTCGTCTGCCTGCCGCCGACAGCGATGCCGCCGCACAGGCCACGCTGCCGGCCCTGCCGCCGATGGCCGCCGAGCGCATGGCCGCGGCCGACAGCTTCAGCGCCATCGGCGAACGCCCGCTCTTCGCCGAAGACCGGCGGCCGCGCCCGTATCTGCTGGGCGGCAGCGAGCCGGCCGCGAATGCAGCGCTGCGCCTGACCGGCGTGCTGCTCACCGACAGTTTCGGCATGGCTACCTTCACCACCGAACAGAACCGGTCGGTTCGCCTGCGCCTGAATGGTGAGGCGGTCGATGGCTGGCAGCTGGTCGCACTGGAGCCTCGCCAGGCCACTGTGATCGGCCCCAGCGGCAGCCAGGTGCTGGAACTGGCCACCTATAACGGGCAGGGCGGTGAACCACCGACCGTGCTGCGCGGCGCCAATGGCGCAGTTCCACCGGCGGGCGTCGTGCCACCGCCGCCGCCACCGCCGCCCGCACAGGCGGTGGCCAATCCGCGCGCCGCCGATGGCAACGTGGCATCGCCGGCAGGCGCTGCCGCCGTGCCAGCGGCCGCAGCTCCCGCTGCCAACAACAACGGCCCCAGCGAAGCGCAGATGCAGGCCATCCGCGAACGCATCCAGGCCCGTCGCCGTCAGCTGCAGCAACAGCAGCAGCAACCGTCGCCGCCCCCGGGCGATGGCTCCAACCGATAGAGTGAATGCATGAACCTGCGTTTTCTGCCCTGGTCCCTTGCCCTGACGCTGCTGGTCGGCTGCGCCACCGTGTCCGGCCCGCATGTCCATCGCAGTGCGACCACGCCGCCACCGGAGGCCGGTGCCGCCGCCGCCGATCCGCAGGTGGTCGAAGGTGACGCCGCCGCCGGCACGCCGCAGGCGGTGATCCGCCGTGGCAGCGGCACCATGATCAACCGCGAGGCCGCGCGCGCGCCGTCACCGGCCCTGCATTCGGCCAGCGGCGGCAGCGCCACCTTCAACTTCGAAGGCGAGTCGGTGCACGCGGTGGTCAAGGCGATCCTCGGCGACATGCTGGGGCAGAACTACGTCATCGCGCCGGGCGTGCAGGGCACGGTCACCCTGGCCACGCCCAAGCCGGTGTCGCCGGCGCAGGCGCTGAACCTGCTGGAGATGGTGCTGGGCTGGAACAACGCCCGCATGGTCTACAGCGGTGGCCGCTACAACATCGTCGCTGCCGACCAGGCGTTGGCCGGCACCGTCGCACCCAGCACCGCACCGGCCTCCAGTGCCCGCGGCTTCGAAGTGCGCGTGGTGCCGCTGCAGTTCATTTCCGCCAGCGAGATGAAGAAGGTGCTGGAGCCGTACGCGCGGCCCAATGCCATCGTCAACGTCGATACCGGCCGCAACGTGATCACCCTCGGGGGCACCCGCGCCGAGCTGGAAAACTACCTGCACACCGTCGAGATCTTCGATGTCGACTGGCTGTCGGGCATGTCGGTGGGCGTGTTCCCGATCCAGTCGGGCAAGGCCGAACAGGTCGCCAGCGACCTGGAGAAAGTGTTCGGCGAAGACAGCAAGACGCCCAGCGCCGGCATGTTCCGTTTCCTGCCGCTGGAAAACGCCAATGCCGTGCTGGTAATCACCCCGCAGGTGCGCTACCTGGACCAGATCCAGCAGTGGCTGGACCGCATCGACACCGCCGGTGGCAGCGCCCGTCTGTTCTCCTACGAGCTGCGCTACATCAAGGCGCGCGACCTGGCCCAGCGCCTCTCCGAAGCCTTCGCCAGCAGCAACAACCGCAACAACCGGGGGTCCAGCGCCGGCCTGGCACCGGGCGCGACGCCGATGCAGCTGGACAGCCGGGGTGGCGACACCTTCAGCGACAGCGGCGCTGGCAGCAGCAACAGCACCAACGGTAGCGGCACCTCCTCCAGCGCCAACGGCGGCATGGCCAGCACGATGAATCTGCCGCAGCGCCAGGAAGGCAACATCAGCGTCAGCCTGGATGTGGAAGGTGACACCGTTGGTGTGTCGGCGGTGGAAGAAACCAATGCACTGCTGGTGCGCGCCACGCCGCAGGCCTGGCGCTCGATCCGCGAAGTGATCGAGAAGCTGGACGTGATGCCGTTGCAGGTGCACATCGAAGCGCAGGTGGCCGAAGTCGATCTGAACGGCGACCTGAAGTACGGGGTCAACTGGTTCTTCGAAAACGCCGTGCAGGGGCAGAGCTACACCGGCGCCACCGGCGGCGGCACCCTGCCCAGCGCGCAGGGGCGCAACATCTGGGGCAGCTTTGCCGGCGCCATCACCGGCACCGAGACCGGCTGGACCTTCCTCGGCAAGAACGCCGCCGCGGTGGTCAGCGCGTTGGACCAGGTGACCAACCTGCGCCTGCTGCAGACCCCGTCCATCTTCGTGCGCAACAACGCCGAAGCGCAGCTCAACGTCGGCACCAAGATTCCGATCAACTCGGTGTCGGTCAACACCGGCATCAGCGACAGCACCTACAGCCAGGTACAGTACCTGGACACCGGCGTGATCCTCAAGGTGCGCCCGCGCATCACCCGTGATGGCGTGGTGTTCCTGGACATCGTGCAGGAGGTCAGCTCGGCCGGTGCCATTCCGACCGGCTGCGACCCGACCAAGACCACCTGCAACCCGCCGATCAACACCCGCAAGATTTCCACCGAGGCGGCGCTGCAGAGCGGCGACACGATCATGCTGGCGGGCCTGATCACCAATTCCGACGAAGACAGCTCCAAGGGCGTGCCGGGCCTGAGCCGTCTGCCGATCGTGGGTGGCCTGTTCGGCAACAAGGCCCGGTTGAACAAGCGTTCGGAGGTGATCGTGCTGCTGACCCCGACGATCGTGCGCAACGGGCAGGAAGCGCGGACGCTGACCGATGAATACAGCAACCGCTTCCGCGCGATGGAGCCGTTCCCCACCCGCGAGCGCAAGAAGTAGGGGTTTCTTGCGGCAGGGCTTGCAGCCCTGCACCTGCAGAAGCAACAGCAACAGCGGGCATTCCTTGGGATGGCGGGGCACTGTGGGTTTGCGGGGACGCCGTAAACCCATCCATGGGGGATTGGTCGCCCTGCCCAACCCGCCCGAGGCATGCCTCGGGCCCATGCGGCTCACACCCCGCAAACCCACAGTGCCCCGCCTTCGACAGTTGGCCGGCGGCTGTTGGTGGGTGCCGACCGTTGGTCGGCACATCTGTCGGATATCGATTGAATTCATCCACGCGTGGCGTGGATCTACTGGGACGCGCGGCTTTTGGTAGGTGTCGACCTTGGTCGACACGATTTTTCTGTCAGACATCGAATGAATTCATCCGTGCCGACCAACGGTCGGCACCCACCAACAGCACTGGGAAACTGTCGAAGGCGGGGTGGGTCCGGTTGAGGGGGCGTGAGCCGCATGGATGCGGCGACCGAGCTTGCATGGACGTACTTGCAGCATCTCCCTCAACCGGACCCACCCCGCCATCCCACGGAATGCCAGCTTTTGACGTTGCCGTTGCCGTTGCACTGAGCAGGTGCAGGGCGCAGCCCTGCCAGTGCTACGCTACCGCCAGCGACTACCACGGAGGCGGGATGGGGGCGATCGTGTTGTTGCCGCTGGGCGTGGACGATGCCGCGCTCGACCGCTGCCTGGCCGCGCTCGACGCCGGCACCGCCGCGGGCACTGCGGTATGGCTGGCCGATGATGCCCAAGCCGGGCCGCGGGCGCAGGCCGTGGTCGAGCACTGGCTCGCGCATACGCCGCTGCAGGCCGAATACACCCGCCGCGCGCGACCGCTCGGCGAAGTCGCCCACCTTGATGAAATGCTGCGCGCCTGCGAGGGACTGGACGTTGCCGTCCTCGCCCCGGACAGCGTGCCCGCGCCCGGCTGGCTGCAGCAGCTGCAGGCGGCGTTTGCCCGCGATGCCGCCATCGCCACCGCCACGCCCTGGTGCAATGCCGGCGAAACTGCCGCATGGCCGCGGCTGGGCGAAATCAATCCCGAGCCGGTCGATCCCGTGTTGCTGGCCCACACCTGTGCAAGCCTGCCGAACCTGCACCCGGAACTGCCCTCGGCGGTCACCCACGCGGTGCTGGTGCGCGGCAACGCGCGGCGCCGTGCCGGTGGCCTCGATACCGACAGCTACCTCGGCTGGAACGCGGCGCTGGTCGACCTCAGCCTGCGCATGGCCGGGCTGGGCTGGCGCAACGTGCTGTGCGAAAACGCCTTCGTCAGCCGCGCCGGCGAGGCCGTCAGCCGCGAGGGTGACCTGGAGGCCCTGGCCGCGCGCTGGCCGGGCTGGATGCCGCGGCTGGCCGATTTCCTCATGCACGACCCGCTGCATGCGCTGCGCGATGACCTGCAGCAACGGTTGCAGCAGGCGATAATGCCGCGAGAGCAGGGCGACCTGTTCGCCACGCCACCGCCGCCGGAGTCGCCTGCTTGAACCCTGCCATCGCCGCCATCGTCGTCACCTACCAGAGCGGCAGCACCATCGATGCCTGCCTGTCGCGGCTGCGCCAGGCGCAGGACGTGGCCGAGATCCGCGTGGTGGACAACGGTTCGCAGGATGACACGCTGGAAATCGTGCAGCGCCACGCCAGTCACGATCCGCGCGTGCGCTTCATCGGCAACCCGGACAATCCCGGCTTTGCCGCCGCCAACAACCAGGGCGTGGCCGATTCAGGCAGTCCCTGGCTGGCCTTCATCAATCCCGACCTGCTGGTGGAGGAGGACACCTTGGCGGCGCTGCGCCTGCGCGCGCTGGAACTGGGTGACTGCCTGCTGGGCGTGGAGCAGGTGGACGAACACGGCTTCGCCGACGATGCCGTGCGCCGTCGCGATCCGGATTTCCTGGCCATGCTGCGTTCGCCCGGACGCGGCGGGCGCCTGGCCATCCCGCGCGACCCGGCGCAGGCGATGCAGCATGTGCCGGCGCTGTCCGGTGCGTTGCTGCTGATGCCGCGCGCGCTGTTCGACCGGCTCGGTGGCTGGGATGCCGGCTACCGCCTGCACGCCGAAGACCTGGACCTGTGCCGCCGCGTGCGCGAGGCGGGCGGCGTGGTGGCCATCGCCAACGATCTGCGGGTGACGCACGTGCGCGGGGTGTCCAGCCGCTCGCGGCCGTTCTTCGTCGAGTGGCACAAGCACCGCGGCCTGTGGCGCTACTTCAGCAAGTTCGAGGCGAAGCAGCGTTCGGCGCCGGTGCGGGTGCTGGTGTGGGGCGCGATCTGGGCCCATGCACTGATGCTGGTGCCGCGGCTGCTGCGCAAGGCGGTCTGACGGCGGGGTGGGGCGGGGCATCCATCCACGCATGGCGTGCATCCACCGGCAGCCCTGCCGGGAAACGCGCTTCACCCGAACGGGCGCATAATTGCCCCATGGCCATTATCCAGTCCCTGCTCGACACCGACCTGTACAAGTTCACCATGATGCAGGCGGTGCTGCACCAGCACCCCGGCGCCCTGGTCCAGTACCGGTTCAAGTGCCGCACCCCCGGTATCGACCTGGCGAGCTACATCGACCAGATCAACGAAGAGATCGACCACCTGTGCAGCCTGCGCTTCAGCGACGAAGAGCTGGACTACATGCGTGGCCTGCGCTTCGTGAAGCCCGACTTCGCCGATTTCCTCGGCCTGTTCCACCTGGATCGCAAGTACATCCAGCTGAAGCCGTCGACGACGGTGCCGGGCGAGATCGACTTGGACATCACCGGTCCCTGGCTGCACACCATCCTGTTCGAAGTGCCGCTGCTGGCGATCATCAACGAAGTCTGGTTCCGCAACACCACCACCGCTGATTTCGCCGAGGGCGAACGCCGCCTGCAGGCCAAGGCCGCGCTGCTGCGCGACACCCCCGGGTTCGAACAGTGCCGCATCGCCGATTACGGCAGCCGCCGCCGCTACTCGCGCGACTGGCATGCACGCCTGCTGCCGCTGCTGCGCGATGCCCTTGGCCCGCAGCTGGTCGGCACCAGCAACGTGCACTTCGCCCGTCTGTATGGCATGACCCCGCACGGCACCATGGCCCACGAATACCTGCAGGCGTTCCAGGCCCTTGGCCCGCGCCTGCGTGATTCGCAGGTGGCGGCGCTGGAGTCGTGGGCACGCGAATACCGCGGCGACCTCGGCATCGCTCTGTCCGACGTGGTCGGCCTGGATGCGTTCCTGCGCGATTTCGACATGTACTTCTGCAAGCTGTTCGACGGCGTACGCCACGATTCGGGCGATCCGTTCGACTGGGGCGATCGCATGCTCGCCCACTTCCAGCAGCGCCGCGTCGATCCGCGCAGCAAGGTGCTGGTCTTCAGCGACGGCCTGGATATCACCAAGGTCATGCGCCTGTACGACTACTTCCGTGGGCGCTGCCAGGTGGCCTTCGGCGTCGGTACGCACCTGACCAACGATCTTGGCCCGACCCCGCTCAACATCGTCATCAAGATGGTCCGGTGCAATGGCCAGCCGGTGGCCAAGCTGAGCGATTCGCCGGGCAAGAGCATGTGCGATGACCCGGGCTACCTCAGCTACCTGCGCCAGGTCTTCGAACTGCCGCCGGAAACGCCCCAGGGCTGAGCCCGGGGCGGTATCGCCGGGCGGTTACGCTCAGGGGTAGTCGACGCGCACAAGGTAAGCCCCCTGCAGCGGCTGCTGCTTCGGGGCTTCCAGGCGGTAGCTTTCCGAGAACACCAGATCACCCGCGCGCAGGCTGCGTGCGGCCACGGCCAGCTGCTGGCCCTGGCGCTTGCCATCGCGCAGCACTGCGCCCTGGCCTTCATCCATCGCCACCAGTGCGACCGTCGCGCCCTTGGCCGACAGCGGGCAGCCTTCCAGGCGCAGCTGCTGTGCGTCCACGCGCGCCGAGCAGCCCGGATCGACGATGCGACCGCTGAAGCGGACCGTGCCGCCATCGGCATGTGCCAGCGAACTGACACCCATCAGGGCCACGCAGAGCAGGATCGAGGTCTTCATGACGTTCTCTGGTTCGGTATGAGTCTGTTAACGACAGCCCCAGACAGTCTTTAAGGGTCAGAATTCCGATCTGGAAGGCGCGTCACTGAGCAATAGTGATGCGCGTCAAATATTGCGTTTTTGCCTTGAAAACAGCCTCCTCCTCGCTGCGTGACACGCGTGTAAACCACGTTCCGCAGGAGTGTGACGTGCGTTCGAAAGTCGTCGAACGCATGGCGGGGTATCACGCCAAATATTTGGCGTCAATGTGCGATGCGACACATCTAATGCGTGAACTGCATCACATTTATGATCTATACTGTCGTCTCGGGCCCCAAGGATGGCTTCATCGCGGGTCCGGCCACAGGTGAGACGCAAGGATGGGTCTGATGCCCGGCAGTGCTCCTTGCTTCCTCCTCTACGTCCACATTTCTCAGTAGGGTTAGAAAGCAAATGCGCAAGATCAATCTGTTCGCCGTCCTCCTGCTCGCCGCCGCACCGCTGGCCGCCAACGCTGCCGATGGCACGATCAACTTCACCGGCAAGGTCACTGCCAAGACCTGCGAGATCAATGCCGGCTCCAGCAAGGACTTCACCGTTCCCCTGCCGCCGGTCGGTACCACCGCCCTGAAGACCGCCGGTGACGTCGCTGGCCGTACCGCCTTCTCGATCAACCTGAGCAACTGCTCTGCCGGCAAGGTCGCCACCTACTTCGAGCCGGGCGTCACCGTCGACTCGAGCACCGGCAACCTGGTCAACACCGCCAGCGGCGGCGCCACCAACGTGCAGCTGCAGCTGCTGACCGCCAACGGCACCGCGGTGAAGGTGAGTGGCACGGGCACGCTGCAGGCCGGTACCTGGACCGATGTCGCCGACAAGGGCGCGGCCAAGCTGGACTACGCCGCCCAGTACTTCGCAACCGGCCAGTCGACCGCCGGCGACGTCGCCAGCAACGTCAAGTACACGATCATCTACAACTGATCGTAGCTGCACCCTCCCTGCCCGATGCAGCCATCGGGCAGGGCTTCGTTCCATTTCCCGGGTCGTCCTTCCGATGAAAGCCATCCTTTCCCGGGCGCTGCTGCTGGCGGCGCTCTCGCTGCCCCTGTGTCAGAGCGCTCTGGCCGGCGTCGTCATCAACGGTACCCGGGTGATCTATCCGGCGCAGTCGCGCGAAGTGACCGTGCAGGTGGACAACACCGGCGACACGCCGTCGCTGGTCCAGGCCTGGATCGATTCGGGTGATGCGGAGCAGACGCCGGAAACGAGCGACGCCCCGTTCGTGCTGACCCCGCCGATCAGCCGCGTGGAAGCTGGCCGCAGCCAGGCGCTGCGCATCATCTTCACCGGCAAGGCGCTGCCCAGCGATCGTGAATCGGTGTTCTGGTTCAACGTGCTGGATGTGCCGCCCTCGCCGCAGGCCACCCCGGGCGAAGAGCAGAACCTGCTGCAGGTTGCATTCCGCTCGCGCCTGAAGCTGTTCTATCGTCCGCAGGGGCTGGCCGGCACCGCAAACGATGCGCCCGCGCTGCTGCGCTGGAGCCGCATCGGCAACCGCCTGCGCGTGGAAAATCCGAGCCCGTTCCACGTCACCCTGGCCGAAGTGCGTGCGCTGGCAGGCACCCAGGATGCCGTGGTCGAGGAACAGGGAAAAATGCTGGCACCTGGCCAGCAGCTGGAGTTCACCGTGCCGGCCACCACCGCGCAGGTGCGCTTCACCACCATCAATGATTTCGGCGGGCGCGTGGAGCGCACCGTCACCGTCGGAAGCGGGAGCTGATCGAACGGCTGCATGCAGGCAGCGCGCCCTCCGTCATGGCTGCATCGCGGCCGTCGTCAAGGAATGTCAGTGTGATTGGAAACAGATTGACATTGTCGATTCAGCAGGCTGTGTGCCTGCTGGCTGCGGGTATCGCCTGCCCAGGATGGGCCGTGGCGGCGCCGGCCAACCTCGGCGAGCAGGCGCTGATGGCGCAGAGCGCTGCGGCAACCGCGCGCGTGCCGGAACAGGCCCAGTTCAATTCAAGTTTCCTTTCCGGGCAGGCCGGCAAGGTGGATCTGTCCTCCTTCGCCAACGGCAACCCGATGGTGGCCGGTACCTACCGCGTCGACATCTACGTCAATGGCGCCTGGCAGGGCCGCCGCGACCTGCAGTTCAAGGCTGACGCACAGGGCAAGGTGGACGCCTGCCTCGGCATGCCGTTGCTGGAGGAGTTCGGCGTGGACAGCGAAGCCGTGTTGGCCCAGCAGGATCCTGCACTGGCTATCGATGCCGCTGCCTGCGTCCCGGTGCAGCAGCGCATGGCCGATGCCTTCGGCGCCTACGACGGCGGCAACCTGCGCTACGACCTGAGCATTCCGCAGGTGTTCCTGCGCCGCCAGGCGCGTGGCTACGTCAGCCCGGCGCTGTGGGACCGCGGCATCAACGCCGGCTTCGTCGGCTACAGCTTCAATGCCATCAACAGCGACCTGCGCACCGAAGACGGTGGCCGCAACCAGAGTGCCTATCTCGGCCTCAACGCTGGCCTGAACCTGGGGGGCTGGCAGTTCCGCCATGATTCCAACCTGACCTGGAACAGCGGCGATGGCCGCCACTGGCAGAGCATCGCTACCTACGCCCAGCGCGGTATCCCGCAGGTGCGCGGCCTGCTGACCGTGGGCGATGCCTACACCAGTGGCGAACTGTTTGATTCGATCGGTTTCCGCGGCATCAGCCTGGTCACCGATGACCGCATGCTGCCTGATTCCCTGCGTGGCTACGCACCGGTGGTGCGCGGCATCGCCGAGACCAACGCGCGCATCGAAGTGCGGCAGAACCAGCAGCTGATCTACTCCTCCACCGTATCGCCGGGCAGCTTCGTCATTGATGACCTGTACCCGACCGGCTACGGCGGCGACCTGGAAGTTCTGGTGATCGAGGCCGATGGCCGCCGCCGCGCGTTCAAGGTGCCGTTCGGCTCGGTGCCGCAGATGCTGCGCCAGGGTGTTTCGCGCTACGCGCTCACCGCCGGCCAGGTGCGCAGCGCGCAGCTGCTGGATGACCCGTGGATGCTGCAGGGCACCTACCAGCGTGGCGTCAGCAACCGCTTCACCGTGTATGGCGGCAGCGCGCTGGGCAAGGGCTACGGCTCGGTGCTGTATGGCGTCGGCCTGGCCACCCCGCTGGGTGCCTTCGCCGTCGATGTCACCCACGCGCGGACCGAGTTCGATCACATGGCAGGCCGTTCCGGTGCCAGTGTGCGCCTGAGCTACGCCAACCTCATCAGTGAGACCAACACCAACTTCGCCCTGGCCGCGTACCGCTATTCCACCGGCGGCTTCTACAGCCAGCAGGATGCGCTGCTGGCGCGCGAGGACGACGCGCGCGGCATCGATCCTGCCCTGCGTGGGCGCCAGCGCAGCCAGTTCCAGCTGACCCTGAACCAGCCGCTGGGCGAGCAGGGGGGCGCGCTGTACCTCACCGGTGCAATGCGCGATTTCTATGATCGCCCTGGCACCAGCAAGCAGTACCAGCTGGGCTACAACAACGCCTGGCGCTCGCTGAACTACGGCATCTCCGCGGTGCGGACCGAGCAGGGCGACGGCGGCACGGCCGACACCCAGTATCTGTTGTCGCTCAGCGTTCCGCTGGGACGCCGCAGCGGCCAGCCGATGTCCTTCAGTGCCGACGTCGGCGTGCGCGACCGCAGCGGCTACGACAACAGCCGCATCGGCATGACCGGTGCGGCCGGCGCAGATGGCAACTTCACCTACGGCGCAGCGTTCTCGGACAGCCGCAACGGCGCATCCACCGCCACTGCCAGCGCTGAGTACCGCAGCCGCTATGCATCGCTCAGTGGCTCCTACGGCCAGTCCAGCGATTTCCGCCAGGCATCGGTGGGCGCCAACGGCAGCATGGTGGTGCACGCCGGCGGCGTTACCTTCAGCCCGCAGCGTGGCGACACCATGGTGCTGGTCGAGGCGAAGGGCGCGCGCGACGCACGCGTCACCAACGCACCTGGCCTGCGCATCGACGGTCGTGGCTACGCGGTGGTGCCTTATGTCTCGCCGTACCGCCTCAATACGGTCACCCTCGACCCGCAGGGCATGTCGCAGGACGTGGAGCTGGACGGCAGCAGCCAGTCGATCGCGCCGTATGCCGGTGCCATCAGCTACCTGCGCTTCGATACGCGCCAGGGCCGTGCGCTGCTCATCCAGGTCCGCAATGCCGATGGCAGCACGCTGCCGTTCGGCTCGCAGGTGAAGGACGAGCAGGGTCAGCCGGTGGGCATGGTCGGGCAGGGTGGCCGCGTATACGTGCGCAGCGAACACGACCGCGGCCAGCTGCTGGTCGAGTGGGGCGTTGCCGCCGACCAGCGCTGTACCCTTGAATACACGGTGCCTGCGGGCACCACGGCCGGCCCTGCCGGATTGATTGCCGTGGAGGCAGCATGCCGATGAAGACGTTCCGCCGGGGCACTCTGGCGATGGGCCTGCTGGCCGCGGGCATGGGCCTGGGGTTGTCGGGTCAGGCGCTGGCGTCGTGCAAGCTCAGCAACCCCCGGTTCTTCTCGCCTCAGGATGTCCAGATGGACATGGGGCAGGTGGTCATTCTGCCCAGCACGCCCGTGGGCGGCGTGATCAAGCAGCTGAGCGTGCCGATCACGCAGAAGAACAGCATCGTCAGCTGCGACTGGCGTGGGGGCAGTGCGATGGGGGCCTTCATCAACGCGGCGCAGCGCCAGCCCGTGTCGGGGTTCCAGAATGTCTATCGTACGGGCGTTGACGGGGTGGGCATCCGCCTGTATCGGGATTCCGGCACGATCCAGGCCTACTACCCGCACACCATCTACCTCGGCGGAGGCACAACCGGCTCGCTGACGGGCGGCTTCTTCCGGATCGAGCTGATCAAGACGGCGGCACAGACAGGGTCCGGCACGATCGCTCCCAACGGACCGTTCACCACGTACTACCTGGATGGCGATGGCCCATCGGATCCGGTGCTTACGTCCAGCTTCCGCGGCATGGGCACCACGGTCGTCAGCCCCACCTGCGAAGTGGATGCCGGCAGCCGCAACATCGTGGTGGATTTCGGCAACGTGCCGAACTCATCCTTCACCGGCGTGGGCTCGCGTGCCGTGGATCGTGATTTCAACATCACCCTGCGCTGCCAGGGCAGCAACGTGGCGCAGTACCAGAGCACCATCGGCATCCAGCTTGATGCCACGCCGGCCAGTGGCAACCAGCCCGGCACGCTGGCCATCACCAGCGGCACCAACAGTGCCACCCGCATCGGCATCCAGATCGTGCGCCGCAACGGCGGCAGCGAGCAGAACGTCACCTTCGGCGACAGCCTGACGCTGGGCGACACGGTAACCGGTACCTCGTCGATGAGCCTGCCGCTGCGCGCACGCTACATCCAGACCCAAGCCGGAACGGTGGGGGCAGGCGAGGCCAACGGCACCGCGACGTTCACCATTACCTACAACTGACCTGCCGCCGGGCATGGCCCGGCGCTACCTGGAGATCGCAGGGCATGGCCCGGCGCTACCTGGAGATCGCCGGGCATGTGCCGGTAGCGCCGGGCCATGCCCGGCGAGCGCGCAGCGCGGTCGTCTTATTCCAGCGCGTAACGCAGCACGAACAGCGTCGCCACCAGCCATACCGCCGGATGCACCTCGCGCCAGCGGCCGGTGCCGGCCTTCAGCGCGGCGTAGGCGATGAAGCCGAAGGCCAGCCCGTTGGCGATGGAATAGGTGAACGGCATCGCCAGCGCACACAGCGCGGCCGGCACCGATTCGGTCAGGTCGCTCCAGTCCACTTCCACCAGTTCGCGCAGCATCAGGCCGGCCACGAACAGCAGCGCCGGCGAGGTGGCATAGGCGGGCACCATGGCCGCCAGCGGCGAGAACAGCAGCGCGGCCAGGAACAGCGCCGACACCACCAGTGCGGTCAGGCCGGTACGGCCGCCCACCTGCACGCCCGAGGCGCTTTCGGCGAAGGCGGTGGTGCTGCTGGTGCCCAGCAGTGAACCGGCCACGATGGCCGTGCTGTCGGCCAGCAGCGCACGGCCGAAGCGCTTCTGCGCGCCCGGCAGTTTCAGCAGGCCGGCGCGTCCGACCACGCCGTACAGCGTGCCGGTGGCATCGAACACTTCCACCAGCACGAACACCAGCACCACCTGCAGCAGCACCGCGATCGGCGCGCCGCCGTCGTGGTGCAGCAGGCCGGGCAGGTCCAGCTGCAGGAAGGTCGGTGCCAGGCTCGGCGGCAGCGACACCAGGCCGTGGTACTGCACGTCACCCAGTGCCCAGCCGGCGCCGGTGACGGCGAGGATGCCGATCAGGATCGCACCGCGTACGCGGCGCGCTTCCAGCACCGCGATCAGCAGGAAACCGCCGAGCGCCAGCAGCGGCGGCGCCGTGTTCAGCGGGCCGAGCGCCACCAGCGTGTCTTCGTTGCCGACGATCACCCCGGATTTCTGCAGCGCGATGATCGCCAGGAACAAGCCGATGCCGGCCACGATGGCCGAGCGCAGTGACGACGGAATGCCGGCCACCAGCCACGCACGCACGCCGGTCAGCGACAGCACCAGGAACACCAGCCCGGAAATGAACACCGCGCCCAGCGCCTGCTGCCACGGCAGGCCGGCCGCGCCGACTACCGTGAAGGCGAAGAACGCGTTCAGGCCCATGCCCGGCGCCATGCCTACCGGGAAATTGGCCGCCAAGGCCATCACCGCCGAACCCAGCGCGGCGGCCAGGCAGGTGGCGACGAACACGGCGCCGGCGTCCATGCCCGTGGTGCCCAGGATTTCCGGGTTGACGAAGACGATGTAGGACATCGTCAGGAAGGTGGTGACACCGGCCAGCAGCTCGGTGCGCACGGTGGTGGCGTGCTGCTGCAGCTGGAACAGGCGTTCGAACAGGGACATGGGGGTACTCACAACAATTGGGCGTCACCACCAGCGGTGGTGACCTGCCGAAAGAGAAAGGCCGCGCGAGCGCGGCCTTTCCGGTTGCCTTACTTCAGCGCCTTGAAGCGCAGGCGCTTCGGCGCGGCGTCGTCGCCCATGCGGCGGCGCTTGTCTTCTTCGTACTCGCGGTAGTTGCCCTGGAAGAACTCCACGTGCGAATCGCCTTCGAACGCCAGGATGTGGGTCGCGATGCGATCCAGGAACCAGCGGTCATGCGAAATGACGAAGGTGTTGCCCGGGAACTCCAGCAGCGCATCTTCCAGCGCACGCAGGGTTTCGATGTCCAGATCGTTGGACGGTTCGTCGAGCAGCAGCACGTTGCCACCCTGCAGCAGGGTCTTGGCCATGTGCAGGCGGCCACGCTCACCACCGGACAGCGAACCAACCATCTTCTGCTGGTCCTGGCCCTTGAAGTTGAAGCGGCCGATGTAGGCGCGCGACTGGATCTCGATACCGTTGATGTTGAGGATGTCCAGGCCGCCAGCGATTTCCTGGAAGACGTTGTGGTTGCCTTCCAGCGCGTCGCGGCTCTGGTCCACGTAGGACAGCTTCACGGTCGGGCCGACCACGATCTCGCCGGTGTCCGGCTTTTCCTGGCCGGTGATCATCTTGAACAGGGTCGACTTACCGGCACCGTTCGGGCCGATGATGCCGACGATGGCGCCGGCCGGCACCAGGAAGCTCAGGTTGTCGAACAGCAGGCGGTCGCCGAACTTCTTCGAGACGTTCTTGAACTCCATCACCGCATTGCCCAGGCGCTCGCCCGGCGGGATGAAGATTTCATTGGTCTCGTTGCGCTTCTGGTAATCGACCGACTGCAGCTCTTCCAGGCGGGCCAGACGGGCCTTGCCCTTGGTACGGCCGCCCTTGGCGTTCTGGCGCGACCATTCCAATTCCTTCTGGATCGCCTTCTGGCGGGCCTTTTCCTGGTTGTCTTCCTGCTTCAGGCGCTCATCCTTCTGGGTCAGCCAGTCGGTGTAGTTGCCCTTCCACGGAATGCCGCGGCCGCGGTCCAGTTCCAGGATCCACTCGGCGGCGTTGTCCAGGAAGTAGCGATCATGGGTGACCGCCACGACGGTGCCGGTGTAGCGCGCCAGGAACTGTTCCAGCCATTCCACCGACTCGGCGTCGAGGTGGTTGGTCGGTTCGTCGAGCAGCAGCATGTCCGGCTTCTGCAGCAGCAGGCGGCACAGTGCCACGCGGCGCTTTTCACCACCGGACAGCTTGCCGACCACGGCATCCCACGGCGGCAGGCGCAGCGCATCGGCAGCCACGTCCAGCTGGTTTTCCAGGGTATGCGCGTCGCCAGCGGCGAGGATCGCCTCCAGGCGCTCCTGTTCCTTGGCCAGTGCGTCGAAGTCGGCGCCTTCCTCGGCATAGGCGGTGTAGACCGCGTCCAGCGCAGCCTGGGCCTGCAGCACTTCGCCCACGCCTTCTTCCACCGCTTCACGCACGGTCTTGGTCGGGTCCAGTTCCGGTTCCTGCGCCAGGTAGCCGACCTTGATGCCGGCCTGCGGGCGGGCTTCGCCCTCGAAATCGGTGTCCACGCCGGCCATGATCTTCAGCACGGTGGACTTGCCGGCGCCGTTCAGGCCCAGCAGGCCGATCTTCGCGCCCGGGAAGAAGGACAGCGAGATGTCCTTGATGATCTGCCGCTTGGGCGGGACCACCTTGGACACGCGGTTCATGGTGTAGATGTATTGCGAGGACATGAGGTCTCCGTAGGGGCGCGGCCCTGCACCCGTCCGTCAGCGGGAAGCTCCCGGACGACAGCGGGCACAGACTGAATGGAATACCCCCAATTATAGCCGGAACCGCCTCCCGGCCGCGCCTGCCGGACCCCCGTGGGGCTGGCCGAAGGCTGAATACTGAGCAGAATGCGTCAACGGGAAGCGTTTCCAGCCGGAAACGGTTCAGATCGGTTGCGCAATATGGACATCACCATCCACTGCAACAGAGGTCTGTCATGCGCATCCATCGAATCGTGGCCGGGGCCATGGCCTCTGTGCTGGCGCTGGGATCGGTCACCCCGGCATTCGCCGACAACGATCACCGTGACCGCCGCGAGTGGCGGGAAGACCGCCGCGATGATCGTCGCGAGTACCGCCATGACGTCCGCGAGGCGCGTCGCGACTACGAACGGGACCGCCGCGATGCGCGCCGTGACTGGCGCCGCGACCATGACCGCCGCTACTACCATCCGGCACCGCCGCCGCCGCGCGTGGTCTACCGCCCCGGCTATCGGCCGGGCCCGGGCTACGGCTGGCAGGTCGGCCACCGCTACCGCGATTACTACCGTGGGCCGGTCTACGTGGTGAACGACTACCCGCGCTACCACCTGCGCCGCCCCCCGTACGGCCACCAGTGGATCCGGGACGATCGCGGCAACATGCTGCTGGTGGCCATCGCCACCGGCGTGATCGCCCAGTACGTGCTCAGCCGCTGAGTCAGCGGTCACATCCACGCATGGCGTGGATCTACTGACATGCCGGGCCACATCCATACGGGGCCGGATCTCCTCCACGGGGATCCGGCCCCGTCCCGTTCGGCCCCGGCAGGCCGTCACGGGGCTACAATCAGGGGCTGTGCCGTACCCCCTTTCCCTGCCTGCCGGAGTACCCGATGTTCCCGCGTGACGTCCGCATCGAAACCTACGATCCCGAACTGGCCAAGGCCATCGCCGCCGAAACCCAGCGTCAGGAAGACCACGTCGAGCTGATCGCCAGCGAGAACTACACTAGCCCGGCCGTGATGGAGGCCCAGGGCAGCCAGCTGACCAACAAGTACGCCGAAGGCTACCCGGGCAAGCGCTACTACGGTGGCTGCGAATACGTGGACATCGCCGAGCAGCTGGCGATCGACCGCCTCAAGCAGCTGTTCGGCGCGGACTACGCCAACGTGCAGCCGCACAGCGGCTCGCAGGCAAACCAGGCCGTGTACTTCGCCCTGCTGCAGCCGGGCGACACCATTCTCGGCATGAGCCTGGCCCACGGCGGCCACCTCACCCACGGTGCCAAGGTGAATGCTTCCGGCAAGCTGTTCAACGCCGTGCAGTACGGCGTCAACGACCAGGGCCTGATCGATTACGACGAAGTCGAGCGCCTCGCCCTGGAGCACAAGCCGAAGATGGTCGTGGCTGGTTTCTCGGCCTATTCGCAGGTGATCGACTGGGCGCGCTTCCGCGCCATCGCCGACAAGGTCGGTGCCTACCTGTTCGTGGACATGGCCCACGTGGCCGGCCTGGTCGCCGCCGGCGTCTACCCGAGCCCGCTGGAACACGCCCACGTGGTCACCTCGACCACCCACAAGACCCTGCGCGGCCCGCGCGGCGGCATCATCGTCGCCAAGGGCGCCGACGAAGACCTGGTCAAGAAGCTGCAGTCGGTGGTGTTCCCCGGTATCCAGGGTGGCCCGCTGATGCACGTCATCGCCGCCAAGGCCGTGGCCTTCAAGGAAGCGCTGGAACCGGGCTTCACCGCCTACCAGCAGCAGGTGGTGAAGAACGCCCAGGCGATGGCCAACACGCTCATCGCGCGCGGCTACAAGATCGTTTCCGGCGGCACCCAGAACCACCTGATGCTGGTGGACATGATCGGCAAGGACGTGTCCGGCAAGGACGCGGAAGCCGCGCTGGGCAAGGCCCACATCACCGTCAACAAGAACTCGGTGCCGAACGACCCGCGTTCGCCGTTCGTGACCTCGGGCCTGCGCCTGGGCACCCCGGCGGTCACCACCCGTGGCTATGTCGAACAGGACTGCGTGGACCTGGCCAACTGGATCGCCGACGTGCTCGACGCCCCGGCCGATGACGCCGTCATCGCCCGCGTGCGCGACGCCGTCAGCGCGCAGTGCCGCAAGTACCCGGTCTACGGCTGATCGGGGAGTGGGGTCGGATCCTTCCCGCAGGGAGGGGCTCTGACCCCACGGTCGGGTATCCCACGCATGGATGAGCGTCGCCTCAAGTACCTGTACACGGCGCTGGCGGTGCTATTCGGCCTGCCCAGCCTGCTCTTCGGAGGCGCAGGTGCCTGCATCGCGCTGGTCATGGGCGTGATTGGCCTGGCCTCCCTGAACCCGGACAAGCTGTGGTTTGCCGCCGGCATGCTTCTGTGGGGATCGGCTGCGCTTGCCGGCCTGGTGGCCTGCATCGCGCTCAGCCTCTTCTGGCTGAGGGAAGGGCGACGAGGCCTGGGTGCGGCCTCGCTGCGCTGGTGGTGGCTGCTGGGTCTGGGCATGCTGGCCTGCCTGCCGATGCTGGCCATGGCGCTGTACTACCTCTCGGATATGGGCCTTCTTGTGCTGAACATGGTGTTTGCAGGCCCGTCGATGCTGGTGCCGGCGGGCATGCTGGTGCTGTTGCGGGTGGCCGGACCCCCGCAGGTGGCCGCCCCCCGTGGATGAGGTCGCGCAAAAGCGCCGCATTGCACTGGCCCTGCTGCTGGGCATTCCGATCATTGCCGTAACCGGCACCCTGTCGGTGCTGGGGCTCGGTGCGTTTGCCCGCTACCTCACCGTCCTGCAGTGGTTGTGGGCCGGCGCGGGTCTGGTCGGGCTGATGGCCTGGCTGTTGCTGAGCGGCTTGTTCCTGTGGCGCGGCCAGTCCGGGCTGCGTGCCGCACCGTGGTTCGTCTGGAGCGGCCTGTTACTCGGCGCGCTGGCAGCTGTTGCCATGGTTGCCGTCGCCGTGTCACTGGCATTCATGAGCGGCGACTGGACCTCGCTGGGGCTTCTTGCGCTGGGACCGCCGCTGCTGCTGCCGGCTGCGCATCTGGCGTGGCTGCGCTGGCGGCAACCCCTTGCCGCACAGGGCTGAGCGCCGCCCGGATTTGCTGCAAAAGCCCTTCTCAGGTACCTTTGCGACGCTGTCATGACGTTGACAGAGTGGTATCCCCCCTGAGCCAGGCGTTCCATGTATTGCCCCTTCTGCCAGCATGCCGATACACGGGTCATTGACTCGCGCGTCTCCGAAGACGGCGCGACGATCCGCCGTCGGCGTGAGTGCGAGGCCTGCAACGAACGTTTCAGCACCCTGGAGACGGTCGAGCTGAAGCTGCCGGCCATCGTCAAGAGTGACGGCACACGCGAAGCCTTTGACCAGCGCAAGGTGCGCGCCGGCTTCGACCGCGCGCTGCAGAAGCGCGCAGTGCCGGAAGAGAAGATCGAAGCGGCGGTACGCGCCGTGGTCCACCAGCTGCGCATCAGCGGCGAACGCGAAGTGCCCTCGATCAAGGTTGGCGAGTTCGTGATGAACGAACTGCGCAAGCTCGACCACGTCGGCTACGTGCGCTTCGCCTCGGTTTACCGCAGCTTCGAGGACGTGGCCGATTTCCGCGAGGAGATCGAGAAGCTGGAACGCGACCTGCCGTCCAGCACCGAACAGCTGCAGCTGCTGGGCGATGTCATCGCCCTGACCAAGAAAAAGAAGGGCTGACATCCGGATGGGTGGAGGGTGCCAACCGTTGGTTGGCACGATGGCATGGATCCACACCCGCAGCGTTACCATGGCCGCATGACCACGCCGTTCACCGTCCTCGACCACCTGCACATGGCCAACGCACTGCGCCTGGCCGAGCGTGCCGCCTACACCACCCGCCCCAATCCCTTGGTCGGCTGCGTGATCGCCCATGGCGAACGCGTGGTCGGGCAGGGCTGGCACCAGCGTGCCGGCGGCCCTCATGCCGAAGTCTTCGCCCTGCGCGAAGCCGGCAGCGAAGCGCGGGGTGCCACCGCCTACGTCACCCTGGAACCCTGCGCGCATTTCGGCCGCACGCCACCGTGCGCGCTGGCGCTGATCGAGGCCGGTGTGTCGCGCGTCGTCGCGGCGCTGCGCGACCCCTTCCCGAAGGTCGATGGCGGTGGCTTCGACCTGCTGCGCGAAGCGGGCATCGAGGTGTGCGAAGGCCTGATGACGGCGCAGGCGCGCGAGCTCAACAAGGGCTTTCTGTCGCGCGTGGAGCGCAACCGCCCGTGGCTGCGGGTGAAGCTGGCCGCCAGCCTGGACGGTCGCACCGCGATGGCTGATGGCAGCTCGAAGTGGATCACCGGCGCGGCGGCGCGCGAAGACGTGCAGCATTGGCGCGCGCGTGCCGGCGCGATCCTCACCGGTGCCGACACGGTGCTGGCCGACGACCCGATGCTGACCGTGCGCCTGGCCGACACCGAGGTGATGCCGCCGCTGCGCGTGGTGCTTGATTCCCGACTGCGCTCGCTGGAATGCAGCCGCGTGCGCGAGGGTCGGGCGCCGACGTTGTATGTGCACGATGCTGCGGTGAACGCACCGGATGCGGCCGATGCCGAATTCGCCAGCGTGCCGAGCATCGATGGCCGCCTGGATCTGGGTGCGGTGCTGGCGCTGCTGGCCGAGCGTGGCATCAATGAAGTACACACCGAAGCCGGTGCCACCCTGGCCGGCGCGCTGCTGCGTGGCGGCTGGGTGGATGAGCTGCTGCTGTACCAGGCACCGACGCTGTTGGGAGACTCCGGCCGCCCGCTGCTCGCTGGCCTGGGTATTGAAGCGATGGATCAGCAGCGCCGCCTGCGCGTGGTCGACCAGCGGCAGGTGGGCGACGACCTGCGGTTGCTGCTGCGCGCGTGATGCGGTGAAAGCCATCCACGCATGGCGTGGATCTACACTGCGCCGTTACCCGCGTATCTGTGGCGCATCGGCATTCCAAGGATATTATTCTTGGAACCCCAGGAAATCCGGGGTGATGCCTGCTTTCAGTACGCTATCTTCAATATCCTTGAAGTACTGAATTTCAATAAGGTCACTTTTTTTTGCAGTATCTGAATAGGCTTGCCATGCGTGTGGACTCGGCCTTGATGTTTACGCACGTGCCTCCTGGAATGCTGACCTCGCTTCTTTCGTCATCTGGGCCAGTCAAGATGAGCCCAACCAGTACAGGAATGTTGGTCACCAGCCAGTAGGTGTGAAAGCTCTCCCTGTCAGCAGGGAGGTAGGAGTCATCGGTCATCACAACCGCCAGCGTTTCTTTCAGATTTTTTGGTGTCAGCTCAACGTCGTTGAATTGCGATCCCGTGACGTAGAACAGGCTTGGTGGATGGTCTACAGGCTTCGAGAAAGCGGTCTCAGAGCGTCCACCTAAACCCCAGGTATTCATCAGAAGAACAAGTTTCGCCCCATTCATCTCAACAATTTCTGTTGTGATCGAGACTGATTCAGTCAATGTGCTCTCACAGTTCTCGGGTGCTTTGCAGGCAACTACATGAGGTTTGATTGTTGAGCTTGCGCTTTCGAGTGTGAAATCAGTAGCGCCGAATCCTGAAAAACTGTTTTTGGCCGGCGCTCCCATTACCAGTCCAGGCAACATCACGCAGGCAAGCAGCACGATCAGGCGACCAGCCAGGCATCGCCGCGTACAGCACTTCATTCACAGGACTCCGGCCAGAGGGCATCAAACATCGGCCGCAGCACCTTGCACGGCCGTGCCTGCTCGCTGGTCGCTCAATGCCTTACCCAGCGCATCGGCCCCGCCAGTTCCTGGGGCGCGAAGCGCGCCGCGCAGCGCCGAAACTTGTGGACCAGTCCATCGCATACGGCGGTGACCAGCAGGGAACAGAAGAGGGCGCGCATCGAGGCTTGCATTGGCAAGGAGGGGCTGTGGCGTCACATGCCGCGGAACTGGACCGAGGCGGCCATGGCATCGACCGCATCCAGTACTTCCTTCGGGCTGTCCGCCGGCAGGATGGCTACGAGACGGACGAACCGCTCGCTTGGCCACACCGCCAGGTAATGGCGGTAGCGGTTTCCGCTGGGGGTGAGTCCGTCAACGCGGTGCCCCGCAATGCCTGCGAAGTGCGTGTTTGTCCTGGAAACGATGGTGCCTCCTTGAATGCTGACCGTGCCGGCAATCAGTTCATCAGAGATCTCGGCCACATCGTCCGAATCGAAGGGAAGCGACAGCATGGACGCCACGGTCACCAGCGGCTGGCGGCCTTGCGGATCGGTGTCCAGTTTGCCCGCAGTGAACATCACCGCCGAGCCGGCCAACGTGTTGAGCAGCCGAAACGGAGACGCTGCTTCGACGGTGAAGGGGAGGGCGGCAACGTTCTGCTCAAGCGTGGGCTGGGCACCGCGCGTCACCGACTCCAGAACACGCACGGCCTGCTTGTGGGTCAACTCATGATCGCGCGGGGCTTGAATCGTGATCATGACGGTCGGAGAGCCGCTGAACAGCGCGATCCACTTGCCGAACGTGTAACCGTGGGCGTCCTGGCTGCCGATCACCACCGGAATCGTCTGCCCGTCGCTTGTGATTCTCTCCAGACGTTCGACCTGCACGCCCTGGCTGGCGAAGCGTTCGCGCGCTGTCGCATTGTCTGCGAACAGTTCGCTCACCACTGCACCGGCTTCTGCGGGCAGTTCGGCAATCAGGATGCTGGCGCGTCCATCTCCACTGACGAACCCGGAGAAGTTGGGGGCTGGTGCGAAGCCAGGAGGCGGTGCCAGGCTGACGACCGAGCCGGGGACGGGAACCGAAGGCGGCGAGGCCTGGGAGCATCCCACCAGCAGCAGTGCCTGCAGGGAGAGCAGTACGGTGCGCGTGATGCGGCGCAGAGAATCGAACATCTGAAGCTCCTTCATGCTGCCGATGCTGACGCGTCGGCCTCACAGCGTGGACCACTCGCACCTGCGCTTCCATGCAATTACTTGTAAAGGAATCGGGGCTTCCTACAGTGTGCTGATAGCGTCAGTCGATCTCGCACAATGCCGAAACGTCTACCTCATCCTCGCCGGCGTCCCACCTGCCCAGTGGCATCAGCCCCATCAGCACGGTCCGCGAAAGCTGCTGCCCGCGCGCGGCGTCCGAGGCTTCGTGGTTTCCCAGATACCAGCCCGTTACCGGTACGCAGTGCGAGCCATCCGGGGCGTCGCGCAGCAGGGTGGTCCAGCGGCTGAACAGCGCATCGCTCTGCGCCTGGGCATCGGGTTGTGTCGTGTTCTGAAGCGCCAGATAGGCTTCGCGAAGGGGCGATACGTCCGGGTACGTGCATGCCAGTGCGCACATGCCGATTTCCGGTGAACCCAACGGTAGAAAATTCCTGGCCTCGCAGTGAATCAGCGATAGCCGCGTGCTTAGTGCGTTGGCAAATGCGCGCCCGATGGCGGGGGCGGGGGGCGGAAATGCCTGCCGTGCCAACCACGCAGGTACATCGTCAATGACGGGCTGTCAGTCGATACGTTCGCTCGGCACCCAGCCGGGGCCCAACGCCTCAAGCAATGCCTTCGCTGGCGCATCATCGTGCAGGTAGACGCGGGCCTGCAGCGTGCATGCCTCTTCCGGTCTTGGCGGTGAACTCGCCGCGTTTGCCGATGACGCCAGCAGTGCCAGCACTGCCAGCAGCACCAAGGCACGCGCACGCGGCGGCAGAACAAGGAGAGGCTTCAACATGGCGGTGTCGCCAGGCAGAGGGATTGCGAAGCATCGCCAATCCCGCCCTCTGCCGTTCATGCAATCTTTCCGAACTGTGTTGGCTGGAAGGCCGCGCACATCGTGCGAGCGACCCGCCGTTACCGCTTTACGCGCACTCGTCGGTCCACATCGTCTGTGCGATCGGGCGCAATGCCTTGCACTCCTGCGTCATCTCATCAGCCGACTTCACCTGGGCCTTGGCCTTCAGCTCGTCGGCCATCGCATCCACGCCGCTGATCTGTTCCGGGGCGATCTTCGTCACGCAGCTGCGGTGCTGCTGCAGCAGCAGGTCGCAGCCGGTCACGCCGGTCACCTTCGGTGCGCTGGCCGCTTCGGCATCTTCCATCCACACCTGGAACGGCGCGATGGATTCCAGCACCGGGGTGACCAGCTCATCGAAGCTGCCACTGAACCAGTACGCTTGCCCGGCACCGGAGTACAGCTTCTGGCTGCCCTTCACCGTGCGCTGCGTGCCGCTCTTCAGCGCCTGCGTATAGGCCTCGATGAAGCGTGTGCGGCTGGCCGGGTCTTCACTGGTCATGCTGTCGGCGAACAGCGGGCGCACGCTCGCCAGGTCCACCACCTTGCAGGTGAACTCGACCGTGGCGATCTTCTGGTCGTCCACGTACTCGTTCTCTTCGATGCTGCTGCCAGTGGCGCGACAGGTCGATGCCTTCAGCACCTTTCCGTACAGCGCTTCGGTCGCGGCTGCATCGGGCGTGGCGCCAACGCTGGCCTGCAGCGCCATCCACGGTTCGGCCAGCGCCTTGGCCAGTGCGCCCGGCGTGGGCGTCACCGCGTCCTTGCCATCGTGCGCGCTGCGCATGGCGTCGTTGAGCGTGCGTGCGGCAGCGGCATCGTCTTCAATCAGCACGCGCGCGTACAGGTCCAGCGTCTGTTCCGGCGTCAGGGCCGTTGCGGCGGTGGCGAACACGGGGGAGGACAGCAGGGCGATGGCGAGCAGGGTGCGCAGGGGAGTCTTCATGACGGTGTTCCGTTTCCAGTGAGGCAGTGCAAAGGCGCGAAAGCCTGGCGCATCTGCACGCAGCTTCGATGGCACGCCGTGCGCGCGCCCATGAAAAACGGGCCCCTTGCGGAGCCCTTTCGATTACACGACGAGGATCGAGCAATCAGAAGCTGGCGCGTACGCCGGCCGAGAACTGGGTGACGTCGCGGTAGCCGGAGACCTCGCCCACCAGACCCCAGGTCCTGGTGAAGTTGACCTGGCCACCGAGGGTGCCGACCCAGGTGCCTTCGAAATTGTTGCCGCCATCCATGTAACCAGCCTTGATCCAGGCTTCGGTCATGCGCGAGGGCTTGCCACGCAGGCCCATGGTGGCGCGCACCAGGTTGGTGTGGTCCTTGAAGGTTTCATCAGCGAAACCGTCCAGGCGGTCGGTGACCTTGGCCTGCTGACGCACCCAGGCGATGTCGGCGGTGTAGTCGACGCGATCGCTGAAGGGCATGTGGTAGCCGATGCCCAGCTCCGGCTGGTTCAGTTCCAGCTTCACCGAGCCATCGGTGAAGTGGTAGGTCTTGCTGCCGTAGTTCCAGCCACCGAACACGTGCACCTGCTCGGCAAGGGCCACCGAGCCGCGCACGTAGCCGCCGTCCAGCTTGGGATCGTTGAGGCTGTCGTCGCTGACCTTGGCCTGGGTCCAGCCACCTTCGGCGTAGGTGTAGCTCAGGGCATCGGCCGAGGCCGAGAACGGTGCGGCGGCCAGCAGTGCGGCCACGATCAGGATCTTGCGCATGGATTTTCCTGTGAATTGCAGTCCATTGGCGGGCCACCCTGTTGGCAGTCCGTGGCGACCTCATGTCGTCCGAGGCTTGATTTTAATGAAACTTTTACAGAATACGAGCGACTTACGTCACAGCTGGCGGTCGGTTCAGCTGCGGGTCGGATCCGTGCAGGGCGGGGGTCGGATCCTTTTGCAACACAAAGGTCTCTGACCCCAAGTGGGCCACACAAGGGGTCAGAGCCCTTTCCTGCGGAAAGGCATCCGACTCCGGTCAGTCCAGGCTGGTACACTGGCCGAGCCGGTTTCGCCGGTACACAAACGTCTTCAGGGCGGGGTGCGATTCCCCACCGGCGGTAGGTGCGCAAGCACGAGCCCGCGAGCGCCCCGGCCCATGGTCGGGGGTCAGCAGATCCGGTCCAATGCCGGAGCCGACGGTCATAGTCCGGATGAAAGAAGACGGTGCCACAGGGCCTTTGCGGCCCTGCGCCCGCCTGTTTGCCTTGCGGCGTTTTTCGCTCACTTTTCGCGGAGAACGTTTCTTGTTTACTGGAATCATCGAAGGCGTCGGCCGTGTGGCCGCACGCGAATCCATCGGCGGCGATGTCCGCTTCACCTTCAACGTCGGGAATCTGCCGTTCGACCACGTGCAGATGGGCGAGAGCATTGCCATCAACGGCGTCTGCCTCACCGTCATCGCCTTCGACGCCAGCAGCTTCCAGGCCGATGCGTCCACCGAGACCCTGGGCCTGACCACGCTCGGCCAGCTGTCTGAAGGGGCGGTCATCAACCTCGAACGCGCCATGCGCCCGACCGACCGCCTTGGCGGTCACCTGGTCAGCGGCCACGTCGATGGCCTCGGCCAGGTCCTGTGCATCCACGAAGATGCACGTGCCCAGCGCTGGCGTTTCGCCGCGCCGGCCGCGCTGCGCCGCTACATCGCCAAGAAGGGCTCGATCTGCGTGGACGGCGTCAGCCTCACCGTCAACGAAGTAGATCACGAAGGTTTCGAAGTCGCCCTCATCCCGCACACCGTGGCCAACACCGCTTTCTCCACCTCGCGCGTGGGCAGCGCGGTGAACCTGGAAATCGACCTGGTTGCCCGTTATGTTGAACGCCTGCTGGGCGAAGGAGCACGTGCATGAATTTCGCCCCGATCCCCGAGATCCTCGAAGACATCCGCCAGGGCCGCATGGTCGTCATCGTCGACGACGAAGACCGCGAGAACGAAGGCGACCTGATCATGGCCGCCGAGCTGGTCAAGCCGTCGGACATCAACTTCATGGTCACCCACGGCCGTGGCCTGGTCTGCCTGCCGCTCACCCGTACCCGCGCCGCCGATCTCGGCCTGGCGCCGATGGTGCAGGCCAATACCGCGCAGTTCCAGACCAATTTCACCGTCAGCATCGAGGCGGCCGAAGGCGTGACCACCGGCATTTCCGCCCATGACCGCGCCCACACCATCCGTACCGCGGTGAAGCCCAACGCCAGGCCGGCCGACCTGCACCAGCCGGGCCACATCTTCCCGCTGATCGCCCAGCCGGGCGGCGTGCTGACCCGCGCCGGCCACACCGAGGCCGGCGTCGACCTGGCCATGCTGGCCGGGCTGGAACCGGCCGGCGTGCTGGTGGAGATACTCAACCCGGACGGCAGCATGGCGCGCCGCCCGGAGCTGGAAGTGTTCGCCCGCGAGCACGGCCTGAAGATGGGCTCCATCGCCGACCTGATCGCCTACCGCCTGGCCACCGAAAAGACCGTCGAGCGTGTGGACGAGCGCGACATCGATACCGAATTCGGCCCCTTCAAGCTGGTCACCTACCGCGACCGCATCGCCCACGACCTGCATTTCGCCCTGGTCCGTGGCACCCCGGCGGCCGATACCCCGACCCTGGTGCGCGTGCAGGTGGAAAACCCGCTGGCCGACCTGCTGCACTGGCGCCGTGATGATTTCGGCGTGGCCGCCACCGATGCCCTGCGCGCGATTTCCGCCGAAGGGACGGGCGTGATGGTGGTGCTGTCGGCCCCGCGCGACGGCGAGGCCCTGCTGGCCCGCCTGCGCCAGCAGCCGGCGCCGGTGGTGCCGGGCAAGGACAAGGATGTGGGCCAGTGGCGCCGTAATGGTGCCGGCTCGCAGATCCTGTCCGACCTGGGCCTGGGCAAGCTGCGCGTGCTGGGTACCCCCCGCCGCCAGGTGGGCCTGGCCGGCTACGGCCTGGAAGTGGTGGAGACGGTGACCCTGTAACGGTTGCCCGATGGGGTCGAAGCCCGCGGCGCGGGATCCGACCCCGGTAGCGCCGGGCCGTGCCCGGCAGATCGACCCGTCCCCCGATGGGTGCCGACCGTTGGTCGGCACACCATGCGGTAGAATCACCTCCTTATCGAACCCCCAAGCCGCATATGAGCCACTACGAAGGCGATCTTCGCACCCCCGAGTCGGCGCGCTTTGCCATCCTGGCCAGCCGCTGGAACGCCCGCATCACCGATACCCTGGTTGCTGGCGCCCGCCAGAGCCTGGCCGGCAACGGCATCGCCGAAGCCAACATCGACGTGATCCGCGTGCCGGGTGCCTGGGAACTGCCGCTGGTCGCCGCTCGCCTCGCTGCCGCCCATGAACACGCTGCCATCCTCACCCTGGGCTGCGTCATCCGTGGCGACACCCGCCACTACGAACACGTGGCCGACCGCTGCGCCGAAGGCCTGATGCGCGTGCAGCTGGATTTCGGCGTGCCGGTGCTGAACGGCGTGCTGGCCGTAGAGCGCGCCGAGGATGCCGAGGCACGCGCCGGTGGCAGCCACGGCAACAAGGGTGAAGAAGTCGCAATCGCTGCATTGGAAATGGTCAACCTGCTGGAGCAACTGCCATGAACAAGAACCCCCAGGGCAAGCCCTCCGGTAAACCCGTCCGCCGTGATGGCATCGACCCGGTGCTGCGCTCGCGCGCCCGCCGTCGTGCCGTGCAGGCGCTGTATGCCTGGCAGATCTCCGGCGGCAACGCACAGTCGCTCATTGCCCAGTTCGCCCACGAACAGGCCCGCGAAATCGCCGATCTGGCGTATTTCGAAGCGCTGGTGCATGGCGTGCTGGATAACCGTAAAGACATTGACGAAGCCCTCGGCCCGTACCTGGACCGTGGCATCGAAGAAGTAGATGCGATCGAACGCGCCGTGCTGCGCCTGGCCGGCTACGAGCTGCGCTACCGCCTGGACGTGCCGTACCGCGTGGTCATCAACGAAGCCATCGAATCGGCCAAGCGTTTCGGTTCCGAGCATGGCCACACCTACGTCAACGGCGTGCTGGATCGTGCGGCCGTGGAATGGCGCAAGGTCGAATCGGGTCACTGACCCCTGCGTCCCGCCTCGGTCATTGAACGGCGCGGGAATCTGCTTCGGTAGAGTCGACTGTTTGTCGACTGCTCTTGATCCGGCGATAGGACCGCTGATCGAAAGGCAGCCGACTAACAGTCGACTCTACCCAGTCGGTTCCACCCCCGCCGGTTCCATCCGATCGGTACGATCCGCCCGCATTTGCGCCCGCCGCCCATCCATGCAACCCGCCGGAGCGCCCCATGTCCCTGGCCGAATTCGCCCTCATCGACCGCATCCGCGCGCGCACCACCGAGCGCGACGACATCCCGCTCGGCATCGGTGATGACGCTGCGCTGCTGCAACCGCGTGCCAACGAGCAACTGGTAGTCACTGCCGATACGCTCAACGGCGGTGTGCATTTCCCCGGCGAAACGCCGGCCTTCGATATCGGCTGGAAGACGCTGGCGGTCAATCTCTCCGACCTTGCCGCGATGGGCGCGCGCCCGGCGTGGTGCACGTTGGCGTTGTCGTTGCCGGATACCTCCGAAGACTGGATCGAGGCCTTTGCCGACGGCTTCTTCGCCCTGGCCGACCAGCACGACATCGCGCTGATCGGTGGCGACACCACACGCGGTCCGCTGTCGTTGTCGGTGACCGCGATGGGCCAGGTGGGGCGCGGCCAGGCCCTGCGCCGCGACCGCGCACAGGTAGGCGATGACATCTGGGTGAGCGGTACGCTGGGCGATGCCGCCGGTGCGCTGCGCCTGTGGCAGCAGGGCGCGCTGAACGTGGCTGCGGCCACGTTGCTGCCTGACTACGAAACACTCCGCCTGCGCCTGCTGCGGCCGACGCCACGCGTTACCCTCGGCCTGCGCCTGCGCGCGTTCGCGCATGCGGCGGTGGATGTGTCCGATGGCTTGCTTGCCGACCTGGGCCACATCGCCGCACGCAGTGGTGTCGCCGCACAGGTGGACACCGACAGTCTGCCGATCTCACCAGAACTGCGCACCCTGCTGGGCCGCGAAGACGCACGGGACTGCGCCCTTCGCGGTGGTGACGACTACGAACTGTGCTTCACAGCAGCGGCCGACCAGCGCGACGCGTTGCTGTATCTGTCTGATTCATTGAACCTGCCATTGACCCGCATCGGTCGCATCACCGAAGGGCAGGGCGTGCAGGTGGATGGCGAACCCGCCAGCGGCGGTTACCAGCACTTCACGTAACCGCAACACCGCCCTGGTAGGTGCCAACCTTGGTTGGCACGAATGTGTCAGGCACCCACGCCAACACCGTGTCGACCAAGGTCGGCACCTGCCAAAGCGGTAACGTCACACGTGCGGCACGGGTGCACCGAAACGGTTGCCGCCCGGCGTACCCGGCAGCAGCAGGAACACCAGCACCACCAGGCCCACGAACGGCACCAGCATCAGCAGGTACCACCAGCCCGAGCGATCGGTGTCATGCAGGCGGCGCACCGTCACCGCAATCAACGGCACGATCACCGCCAGCCAGAGCGCCACGCTCAGGCCGGTCGAGACCAGCGCCAGCGTGCTTGAGCCTGTGTAACCGGCGTAGAAGCTCAGAATGTACAGCGGGATCGATACGATCACGATGAACAACTGGAACCACCAGAATTCACTACGGCTGGCGCGTCCGTCGAACTGCGCATAGCGGGTCAGCGGAATCATCATTTTCAGCATGGGAACACTCCATAAAAGAAGAAGGCGGCGACTATCTCCGCTCAGGAGAAGGAAGGCCACCAGATACATTGCAATTGCCCGTAAAACGCTGCCGAAGTGCAGGCCGCCTGCACAGTTTCGTGGGTCGCCAGCGGGGTTGACCCTGGTACGAAGCGACAGTGGCCCGCTCAGTCACCTCACTGCACGACAGCAGCTTCCGCATCGCGCGCGGTGCCGTGGTCATCCAGCCACTGGAAACTCACTGCGGCAGGCAACGCGCTACCCGCCGGCAGCAGGAACTCGGCCTGTGCACCAGGCGCGATCATGTCCACTTCCACCGCATTCCCATCGGGCAGGGTCACGTTGCTCAGGGTCACGTGGTAGGCGCTCGGGTTGTGCACCTGCAGTGCACCGCCCTGCACACGCCATTGCAGCAGGGCGGCCGCATCGCGCGGTTGGCCAGGCAGGCCCGCCGGGCGGTGGAAGAGCTTCACCCGCGTGCGCACGGCAAACTGCAGCAGGTTGCGCGTGTTGGCATCACCCGGTTTTGGCGGAATGTCCAGCAGGTTGAAATAGAAGACCGTCTCGCGGTCGGCGGGCAACGCCGGCTCGCCGGGGCGTGGTGCGTAGGTGATGCGGAAGGCCTGGCCCTGATTCGGCTGCAACAGGCGCGGCTCGGCCGGAGTCAGGCGGAAAGGAGTGCGTATGTCTTCTGCGCGCGCGTTGCCGTCGCCGGTATCGATCCAGACCTGGGTCAGGGCCGGTTGGCTGCCGACATTGAGGGCGTTCACCGTGACATCGCGCGCCTTGCCGGCGTCATGGATGATGCGCGTGCCCTGCAGGGTCACCGCGGCCGACGCAGGCAGTGCCAGCGCGATGGCCAGTACTGCTGCAGCGGCATTGATGGAGCGGAGGAACATGATTCACCTTGGTGTAAATGGGCGTCCGGCGAGCGACGCCCTGGCGCACGACTACCGGTAGAGCACGACGAAGTCGCCGGACGCGTTGGCGGTGCCCGCCTGAGCATCCTGGGCGGGTGAGGCATACCACGCGGTGTAGTCGAGCTGGCCACTACCGCCGGCGGCAATGGTCACCCACTCGACCGGGTTCTCGCCGATCTTCTGGTGGTTGCCGGCCGCATCGTACAAAGCAACGCCCACATTGCGCGCGGTTGACGCGGCAGTCAGGCCGAGATTGCCGGTACTGCCGTGAGGCGGTCCGCCGAAGCGCACGCTGACATCCTGGGCGGCACCGGAGCCGGTGCAGTCCAGCTCGATGGAGAAATTCTTCTGGCCCGCGCGGGTGTTTGCATTGACCGAGACAAGGTCGACCCGGCCCATCGGCACGGTAATGGTGCCGCCCGTCGAGTTGACGGCGCAGGTACTGGTGACCAGTTCACCGGTGATGTCCAGCGTCTCGGCAAAGGCGGCGGGCGCCGCGCAGAACAGCAGCGGAAGGATCAGCAGGCGGGGTGTCATGGAGTGGCTCCTGTAACGAATGGGGACGCAGTGTCTGGCCTCCTCGCGTGCGAGGGAATACAACAAGTTGCAGAGCGATCCATGCGCGGGCATGTATACAACTTGTTGCATGTCCGCTCGGCCACCGCTGGCCTAAAGTCACCACCCTGATACGTTGGGCAGGTGCGACATGCGTGCTTCGATTTTTCTCATCCGCAGACAGGTCGCAGCTACGGCGCTCTGCCTGATTGCGGGCAGTGTGCAGGCGGCATGCCTGCGCAACGGTAGCGCGGATGGGACACTGGATATGGCCCTCACCATGCCCAACATCGACCGGCCGGACACGCGTTTCGGGGGCAGCTTGAGTCAGGCGACCGAGGCGTTCAGCTGCACTGGCGGCATGGAAGAGCTGTTGATCCAGATGCCAGCATCCGGGCTGACCTATGTGCGCGACATCGTTTATGAGGGAAGGTCCTATCCCGCTTATCAGACCAGTCCGCGCAGTCCGCTGCTGATCCTCAACCACACCATTGGTGATCTGGCCGGCGACTACACACGTACGCCGTTGCGCGCGGGTGAGACCACCCGATCGCAGTTCGTGCCGTCGGCCGCCGGGCTGTATGTGTCGACCGTCAATGTCTATGTGTTTTTTCGCGGCGGTGCGATGGAGAGCATTCCTGCCACGTCTCTTGGAACGCTTGAGGTGTGGTCGCAGAGTGATCCCGGCAACCACGTACGGCATACCGTGTCGGTGCAGCTGACGGTGCCTGTGCTGACGTGCACGCTGTCGGCGGCCAGTCACACGCTGGACGACGTGTCGGCCAACGCGCTGGCCAGCGCCGGAGACACCGCCAAGGAGTCGGCGTTCGGCGTTTCAATGAACTGCCCGAGCGCCAACGTCGATGTCGATCTGTCCGTGGCCGACGCCAACGCGGTGGGTGGCGCCGACGGCGTGCTGGCGCTGTCCGCTGGCAGTACGGCCGGCGGCGTGCAGATCCAGTTGCTGCAGGGCGGGGCACCGGTGTCCTTCGGCAGTAGCTGGAACCATGGCTGGTCGCTCAAGGGGGCGCAGTCCCTGCCGTTCTCTGCGCGCTATCTGCGCGTGCCGTCTGCGCTGGTGCCGGGGACGGTCAAGGGCGAGGCCGTGCTGACGGCGACCTACCGATGAAGCCTTCGCTTGGCCTGCTCAGCGTGGCTGTGGCGCTGGCGCTGCCGACGCGTGCGCTGGCGGCTCCCGCAGCTGCGCTGGAGTTCAGCGAGGGCTTCCTGGTCGGTGGCAAGGCCATTGATTTGTCACGCTACACCCAGGGAAATCCGGTATCTGCCGGCGTCTATGCGGTCGATCTGTATCTCAACGACCGCCTGCTGGCCACGCGCGACATCACCTTCATGGCGCCCGACGACGCTGCTGCGGCCCAGCCGTGCCTGCCGGCCAGTGTGGTGGCAGGACTGGGCTTGAAGCCGGCCTACCTGAAGGCACTGCCTGCGGGCGGCGCCTGTGTGGACCTGCCGGCACTGGTGGAGGGTGCGACCGTGGGCTTCGACAGCGCTACGCTGCGGCTGTCGATCACCGTGCCGCAGGCTGCCCAGGCGGCGTCGGTGCGCGGTTACGTGGCACCGGAGCTGCGCGATCGAGGGATCAACGCAGCCTTTGTCGATTACAGCGCCAACCACTCCCGCAGCGCTGGTCGCGACAGCAGCTATCTGGGCGTGCGCGCCGGCGTGAATCTGGGTGACTGGCGGCTGCGCCATCGGGCCACCTTCAACCGTACCTCGCATATGGGCAGCCGCCATGACGTCGTCAGCAGCCATGCCCAACGTGATCTGCCTGCATGGAACAGCCAGCTGCTGCTGGGCCAGTCCAACACCGGTGGCGAACTGTTCGACAGCGTTGCTTTCACCGGTGTGCGGGTCGCCACTGACGAACGCATGCTGCCCGATGCGCTGCGCGGCTATGCACCCGTGGTCCGGGGCATCGCCGAAGGCAATGCAGTGGTGACCATCCGCCAGAACGGCGGGGTGATCCACGAAAGAAACGTGGCACCAGGGCCGTTCCAGATCGACGACCTGTACCCGACCAGCTTCGGCGGCGATCTGGAAGTGACGGTGCAGGAAGCCGACGGACGCAGCCAGCGTTTCACCGTCAACTTTTCCGCCGTGCCACAGGCCCTGCGTGCCGGCACGCATCGCTTCAGTGCCACGGCCGGTGCGCTGCGCGAGCAGGACGGCGTGTTCACGCCGCTGCGCTTTGCCCAAGGCACATACGCACGCGGTATCAACAACCGGCTGACCCTGCTCGGCGGCAGCCAGCTTGCCGAGCGCTATACCGCGGTGCTGGCAGGCGCAGCCATCAACACCTCGTTCGGCGCCTTCGGCGCCGATATCACGCATGCGCGTGCGCGGCTCCCGGGTGCCGCTCTGGCCCGTGGCAACAGCTACCGGCTCAACTACCAGCGCTTCTTCGCGCCCAGTGGTACCCACGTCGGCCTGGCCGCCTACCGCTACAGCACCGAGGGTTTCCACACGCTGGCCGATACCGCACGCCTGCGCGACGATGCCTGGGCGCCGGTGGGGCGCGCCCGACATCGCTACCAGGTCAACCTGTCGCAGCGGGTGGGCGATCGCAGCAACCTGTACCTCAGCGGCGGCCATGTCGCCTACTGGGACCGCGGTGACCGTCAGAATGATCTCCAACTCGGTTTCCAGAGCAGTCTGGGGCCGGTGAACTACGGCATTTCGGCCCTGCGTTACCGGTTGGGCGACGGCCGCCTGGACACACGCTATGCACTCACCTTCAGCGTGCCGCTGGGCCAGCAGGCCAGGGCTCCACGGCTGAACAGCCAGCTGAGTCGCGCAGGCGCTGGGGACACCCAGCGCCAGGTGGGTGTGAGCGGAACGGCCGGCGAACGACAGGCACTCAACTACAGCCTGTCGTCCACTACCGCATCAGCCAGCCAGCGCAGCACCGATGTTTTCGCCAGCTACCGGGGCGGGCGCGGCACCGTCGATATGGGATACAGCCAGTCCGGCAACCGGCACACCCAGTCGCTGGGACTTTCGGGCAGCATCGTGGCCCATGCCGGTGGTATGCAGCTGGGCCAGCCGGTCGGCGACGGCTTCGCCCTGGTGCAGGCCAAGGGCGCAGCCGATGCGCGCGTCGGCAGTGGTGGCGATGTGCGCATTGGCAGCAACGGCTACGCGGTGCTGCCGCATGTCAGCCCGTACCGTTGGAACCAGATCGACCTGGACCCTTCCGGCCTGCCGCTGGAGGTGGAGCTTCTGCAGACCTCGCAGCGTGTTGCGCCCACCGCAGGCAGCATCGTGCGGGTGGATTTCCAGGTGCGCCGTGAGCGCATGCTGTACATCGAAGCCACCGACGCGCTGGGCCAGCCGCTGCCGTTCGCCGCGCGGGTGGAAGACGCGCAGGGGCAGCAACGGGGTGCGGTAGGGCAGGGCAGCGTCATTGCCCTGCGCGGTGCTGAAACTGATGGCGTGCTGATCGTCGACCCGCAGGGGCCGCAGCGCTGCCGGCTGGCGTATCGGCGGCCGGACACACCCGATGCGTACGGGCTTTCATGGACGCAGGCCGTGTGTACCCCTGCGCCAACACTGCCGGCACGCGTGCAGGTCCATGCCTCGATGCACTCCGGTACGCCCTGACATCTACCTCTTGACCAGGAATTCCAAATGACCCAGCCCCTGCTTTCGCTTCTGCTAGTGATGTTGCCCGTTGCGGCACTGGCCGATACGGCAACGTTGACCATCAGCGGGACCGTACTGCCGGGTACCTGCACCCTGACGGCACCTGCCATCGATCTGGACCCGGTCAAGGCCGATGAGATGACGGTGGCCACACCCGCCAAGGTCAAGGCCGGAGTCTTGAGCTTTACCGGCTGTGTCGGGGTGGCGCGCGCGCGGCTGTCGTTCGATGGCGTTGCCGCGGACGGCGATCCCGAACGCTGGAAGAATACGGTCGGCGCCACGCCGGCAAGTGGTGTTTCCATCGCGCTGCTTTCCGGGACTACCGGCACCACCTATCTGAAGAACGGTGATACCGATACGGTCGTGGTAAGCGGCGCCACTGCCAGCTACGACCTGCGCGCGGGGTACTACATCGGATCGACCACGGGAATCAACGCGGGCAACATCTCCACCGACATCGTGGTGACCGCAGCGTACGATTGAGCGATGATGGTATTCGCGCAAGCCTTGGCTCCGCTACGTGCAGTAGAGAGGCGGCATGTAGCGTCGAGTCCACAGTCGGCTGTTGCCAAGAGCAGCCGAGCATGGGCTCGGCTCTACAGAGGCAAAGTGCGCAGAACGCGCCTGATCTGTTCTTGCTTGGGGGCGGGCTGCATGAAGCGGCCGAACATGGTTCGGCCGCGCACGCATCCTGCTTAGAAGTGGCGACCGAATGCGACGTTCACTTGGCTCGCAAGCACACGCTTGCCCGCCAACGTCGCAGCCGACGTGCTCTTGCCGGTGGGACGCAGCACATTCCATTCGGTACGCACGAAGCTGCGTTCGCCCAGCCGCATGTTCGCGCCCAACCCATACTGCAGCGCCAGCGTGCCGGACGTGGCCTTGTGATCGAAATCGACGGTGCTGGCGGTCAGCGAGGTACGCATGGCACCCAGGCCAGCACGTCCAAAGACTTCAAAGCGATCACCGAGAGGCAGCACGCCCAGACCTGAAAGGGTCAATGCACGGCTGCTGCTGCGCACATGGGTATCACCGGCCTGGGTTGGCTTGCGGGCCTTGCTGCCACCGCCCTGCGCCTGCCCTGCCAGTTCAAGGGCGAAGTGGTCGTTGATGCGGTAGCCCGCGCCGGCCTGGAAGCCGAGCTTGCTGTTCTTCCAGCGGGTGTCCTTGTACTCGGGGGCCACCTTGCTGCTGGCCGGAATCGTCACCGAGTAAGCGCCAACACCGGCGAAACCGTAAACGCCCTCACGATCATTTGATTGGGCGCTGGCCAAGGCGGGCAGCAGGCAGGGAACGAGGGCCAGCAGGGAAAGCGATTTGCGCATGGAGTCATCTCCTGTGATGGGAGCAACCATGCTGCCCGGGGTGACAGACGGCTTCCTCAGTTCAACCTGGGTGGACCTGTGCGCACGGCCGACGCTGTGTGACCGTTCTTGACCGGCCGACCGATCACAAGGAATTCGATGTTTCCCTCGACAGCAGCCGTCCAGCATGGTGCCTCCTTTTGCAGGAGTTACCCTATGTTGTCGCCTCCTCCCAGACATCATGCTTTGGCCGTCGCGCTTGGACTGGCCCTGGCAGCTGCCGTGGCCCCGGCATCGGCCCAGCAGGTCATTGCCGATGGCGATGAGCAGACGCCCGCCGCCGGTGATTACACCACCACCGAACCCGTGGAGCCCGGCAACCCGGCCGGCCATGCGTTCTACGCAATCAATGGCGGCAGCATCGTTCCTGCCGGCCCGGTGACCTTGCGCACCCAAGGTCAAACGGCTGCTGGCGCTGCAGCGGACGGAGTGGGCAGCCGTATCTCACTTGCGGGCAGCACCATCGAAACCAGTGGTTTGGGTGGCAGCGGGTTGCTTGCCCGCAACGGGGCGCATGTTGAGATGAGCGGTGGCAGCATCGCTACCCGCGGTGCGACGGCCTCCGGCGTGGAGGTCATCGGCGGCAGTGCAACGCTGGACAATGTTTCCATTACGACGCACGGCGGTCTATCTCATGGTGTGTTTGTCACCGACGGCAGCGCGCAGGTGCGCAACAGCGTAATCACTACCCATGGCAGCAGTTCCAACGGCATCGAAACCCGAGGCAACGCATCTTTGCAGGTGGAGAACCTGCGCATCGAACACGGTGGCGGCGGCACTGGGGTGTTCATTTCCGGTACCACCGATGCGATGCTGCGCAGTGTGCAGATCAATGGAAATGGAGCCGGCAGCAACGGCGTTCTGGTGGCGCGCGGGAGCAGGGCTGTGCTGGAGAACGTGGATGTAAACCTCAATCATGCGAGGTCTGGCGCCGGCCTCGATGCGGGTGGCAGCGTCGAGATGCGCGGTGGCAGCCTTCATGCCCGCGGTGACAATGCGAGCATCGCCAATGTTGCCGACCAGGGTGTGCTGGTGCTGGACGGGGTTGAGGCCTCCGGCCACTTCGGCATCCGCACGTTGCAGGGTTCGGCACTGACCCTGCGCAATACCATGCTGTCCTCTGAGCGGGCGGGTATCGACATCAACCAATCCAACGCCGTCGTCCAGGTAGTCAATTCGTCCATCACCACTGGGCGCAATGAAGGGATCATCATTGGCGGCAACAGCCGGCTGCTGGTGGACCAGTCGGACATCACCACGCACGGCGCGAGCGCTGCGGCTATTTCCGCATTGAACGGCGAGGGCACCATCAAGCAGACGCGCCTGCGCACCACTGGTGACAACGGGCACGGCCTTTACGCCGATGGCAACAACGGGGCGGCCCCGCTGATGCGCTCGCACAGCGTGGATGTGCTGACCGAAGGCAGCGGGGCAATCGGCGCGATCGCACGCCTGGGTGGCAGCAACGATCTGACTGACAGCCGCGTGCGCACCACCGGTGCCAGCGCCCACGGTGTGCTGTCCGGCGGCAGTGGCGCGATGGCGCTGCGTGACACCCATGTACGCACCGAGGGCGAAGGTGCTTGGGCGGCGGTCATCAATGACCGAGGCAGCCTGGACATCAAGGGCGGCTCACTGGTCAGCGCGCAGCATGGCGGCGTATGGGTGCGCAGCAGCCGCGATGCCGGTCTTGCGCTGGGTGGGGGGGCCATCGTTTCAGGCGGTAACGGCATCGGCCTTGCACTGGATGCAGCGGTGGCCGGGCGCTTCGATGTTTCGTTGCGGGACCGTGCACAGCTGCACGGCGATATCGTCATCACCCCTGATGATGTCGACGCTGGCCTGGTGCCTCAGTCGCAGGTCCACGCGCAGTTGTCCGGGGGATCGCTGTGGGTAGGCGCCTCCAGCCTGCTGCAGAGCGTGTCGCTGGAAGGCAGCAGCCTGTGGACGCTGACCGGTGACGCCCGCGTGCAGGGCAAGGTTGCGTTGATGGACAGTGGCATCGCCCTGTCCGATGGCAGCGGCCGCTTCAACGTCCTCACCATTGATGGCGATCTGCACAGCGAGCGCGGGTCGTTCCTGTTCCAGGGTGCGCTGGGGGATGATGGCAGTGCCATCGACCGTCTGCACGTGCGGGGGGATGCGACCGGCGACGCCAGCATCGCCGTGCAGAACATCGGTGGTCTGGGCGCGCCGACCCGCGACGGCATCCCGCTGATCCAGATCGATGGCGCGTCGCTGGCAACCTACCGCCTTGCCGGGCGTGCGGTGGGTGGCAGCTATGAGTACTTCCTGCACAAGGGCAGCGTTTCCCGCCCTGGCGACGGACAGTGGTACCTGCGCTCCGAACTGGGCGACCCGTGTGACCTGGACCCGACGGCGCCGGGCTGCGTGGTCGATCCGGGCCCAGGTCCGGGCCCAGGTCCCGGCCCGGACCCCACTCCTGGCCCTGACCCCGAGGACGGTGGCGAGGGTGAGGTGATCACGCCGCCGGCCGTGCTGCGGCCCGAGGCCGGCGCCTACCTGGCCAACCAGTCCGCGGCGTTGGGCATGTTCAGCCATCGCCTGCAGGATCGCGGTGCATTGTTGGCAACCGCGGGCACCCGCGCGGCGTGGGCACGCGTGGGCCACCACCAGGCCGATGCCCGCGCGGTGGAGGGGCAGCTGGCGATGCAGGGGGGCACCTCGCTGCTGCAGATCGGCGCGGACGTGTGGCGGGCCGGCAGGACCTCCTTTGGCGTGATGCTGGGCAGCGGTCGCGCCAGCACCACGGCGGTATCGCAGCTGACCGGGTACAGCGCCACGGGTCGGGTGCGGGGCACGGCGGCAGGGCTGTATGCAACGTGGCACCAGCAGGACGATGGCGCGCTGGGCGCCTACGCTGATCTGAGCGTCCAGCACGGCCGCTTCGACAACCGCGTCCAGGGCATCGGCCTGCCGATGGAAACCTATGCTGCCCGCAGCACGTCGGCATCGCTGGAAGCGGGCCATACCTTCACCGCATGGTCGGGTGCAGCCAGCAGGTTGTACGTGCAGCCGCAGGTGCAGGTGTCGCACAGCGATTACCGCATGGCGCGCCACGTTGAAGGCAACGGCACGGTGGTCGGCGGTGCCGATGCGGGTGGTCTGAGCGGACGGCTTGGCGTGCGTGTGTTCGGCCATGCTACGTCGGCAGGCAACAGGGTGCAGCCCTATGCCGGCGTGCATTGGCTGCGCGCCAGCACGACCGGCAGTCTGCAGTTCAATGGTCAGACGATGGCTGCGGATATACCGCGCGACCGCTATGAAGTACGGGCCGGTGCCGAGCTCAAGCTGGGCCACTGCTGGGGTGCGTGGGGTGGTCTGGGCGTGCAGCATGGCAGTGGTGGCTATCGCGAGGTGAATGGACAGGTGGGAATGCGCCTGGCCTGGTAAGGAACCAACGCTGGAGCCGGAGCTCATCGCCGTTGCGATGGGCTCCGGCTCCAACCGCTTTGCGCGCGGCCTCCAGTAGAGCCGAGCCCATGCTCGGCTGCTTCCACCGCGGTCGAGGCCGGGAGCAGCCGAGCGTGGGCTCGGCGCTACAAGAGCGGGATGGACGGTCGCGCCGAAGCATGCCCGGCGGCAATTGAAAGCACGTCAAAGCGGTAGCGCCGGGCCATGCCCGACGGCCTTTGAAAGCACGTCAAAGCGGTAGCGCCGGGCCATGCCCGGCGGCAATCGAAGAGAGGGGCTGTCAGGCCGCGTGCACCTGCAACCCTACGTATTCGCACAGGCCACGGCAGGCCAGCAGCAGCGCCTCGCGCCCCCTGTCGCCCAGGTACTGGCTTTCCTCCCCGTCCACGCGCACGCGTTCGCTGGCCTGCAGCAGTTCCAGCAGGAAGGTCAGTCCGGCGTTTGCACGATCAATGCGCGACAACGCCCAACGCTGGCTCTGCGTGCGGCCCTGCGCCGGCAACGGCTGGCCGTCGGCCGCATCCACCGCGTGGATGTCCCGCAGCGCGCTGAGCAGAGTGAGGCCGCCGTTGGCGGAATCAGTCTGCAGGCTGGACAGCGTGGTTTCGAGTGTGCGGGCCAGTTCGTCGGGCAGCTGCTGGGCAGCTTCGCCCAAGGTGGCGAACAGAAAGGGGTAGTGATGGACGCTCATGGCGGCCTCCTCATGCGTAGGGCGAAGAGTGCCACCCTGCTTGGCAGCGAGGGTGGCGGACGGTGCGTGGTTGCAATACCGGTGGTAACTATGCGAAACGCCGGCGGGCACGAGGCCCCCACACACCGCCCGCCAAAGAAGCGCAGACGGATTGCCTGCCGGCGCAGCTCAACAAGGAGAGAGCGACGCCGGCAGACAAGCGTAAACAACATAGTTACCAAACGGGATTGCAAGCCCGTGCCACCCGTTGTCGGTGGCCCCACATGATTCGCACGCAGCGTTTGTACTGCCAATGAGAAAAGTTGGAAAAGTCGAAAAACTCGCAAAGCGATGACGCCATGCACGTGCGTGCCGATCGCGACATGTCATGTAGAGCCGAGCCTATGCTCGGCTGTTGCCAAGAGCAGCCGAGCACAGGCTCGGCTCTACAAAAGCGAGGAGCAGCCGAGCACAGGCTCGGCTCTACAAAAGCGAGGCGCAGCCGAGCATAGGCTCGGCTCTACAAAAGCGAGGAGCAGCCGAGCATGGCTCGACTCTACAAAGTCGGCGCGCGGCGAAACCTCACGCTGGCGGCAGCACCTTGCCGGGATTGAGGATGCCATCCGGGTCCAGCGCCGCCTTGATCGCACGCATCGTCGCCAGCGTGGCCGGGGTGAACGCCTGCGCCATGAAATCGCGTTTGGCCAGGCCGATGCCATGCTCGCCTGACAAGGTGCCACCCAGCGCCAGCGTGAGCTCGAAGATCTTCGGCAGCGCGGCATGCGCACGCGCGTTCTCGTCGGCATCGTCCGGGTGGTACAGGATGTTGACGTGCAGGTTGCCGTTGCCCGCATGGCCGAAGGTGACGATGGTCAGCGTGTACTCGCGCGCCAGCGCCTGCACGCCGGCCACGAGATCCGGGATACGCGATACCGGCACCACCACGTCTTCGTTGATCTTGCCCGGCGCCACACTGCGCAGTGCAGGCGACAGCGCCTTGCGAGCGGCCCACAGCTGGTCGCGGGCGCGGCCTTCCATCGCCACGTCCAGTTCGATCATGCCGTCGCCCTCGGCGGCGCTGGCCAGTGCCTGCAGCAGATAGGGCAGGGTGTCATGGTCGCCGTCGGCCTCGACCAGCAGCATCGCGCCGGCGTCGGGCACGTCGGCCCCATTCAAGCGCAGCAGCTGCAGGCTGCGCGCATCCATGAATTCCAGGCGGGTGGGCACCACCGGCTGCGACATCAGCCGTGACACCGCAGCAGCGGCGGCATCGGCATCGCGGTACAGCACGCGCAGGCCGGCCTGACTGACCGGCAGCGGGGTGAGTTTGAGCGTGGCTTCCACGATCAGGGCCAGCGTGCCCTCGCTGCCGACCAGCAGATGGGTGAGGTCGTAGCCGGTGGCATCCTTGGTGTAAGCGCCGCCGCAGCGGATCACATCGCCGGTGCCGGTGACCGCCACCAGGCCGAGCACGTTGTCGCGGCTGGTGCCGTACTTCACCGCGCGCGGGCCGCCGGCATTGCAGGCCAGGTTGCCGCCCACGCTGCAGATGTCGGCGCTGGACGGGTCCGGTGCCCAGAACAGGCCATGCGGCGCCAGCGCGTCCTGCAGGGTGCCGTTCAACACGCCCGGCTGCACCACGGCGCAGCGGTCACTGGCTTGGATCTCGACGATGCGGTCCATACGGGTGAATGACAGCACGATGCTGCCCGGCAACGGCACGGCCGCGCCGGTGGTGCCGGTACCCGCGCCGCGTGCGACCAGGGCGATGCCGTGCGCGCGGCAGGCACGCACCAGCGCCTGCACCTGTTCGATGTCCGCCGGCAGCGCCACGGCGTCCGGGCGCTGGCGGCGCCAGGAATTGTCCTGCGCATTCGCCTCCAACGTACCGTCATCCATGCGCCAGCCCTCCGTGCCCAGCAGGGTGGACAGTTCGGCAACCAGGGCGGCGGGCAGGGTAGTGCTCATGAGGGATTCCGGGGGACGGCAGGGGTGGGTTGGATGAGTTTCCAGGCAACCACGGCGGTGGCCAGCGGCAGCCACACCCAACGCAGCTCGGACAGTAGCGTGGCCAGGCCGCGTGCGCTGAAGAACTGCGGGGCAAACGGTGAAACACGGATGGGTCGCCACGGTGCGAAGAAGCGATGCTCGCTCCATGGCCAGGCCAGGGCGACGCCCAGCCCGCCGGAGGTCATCGCATCCAGCAGCGGATGGCTGGCCGCGCAGACGAACACGAACGCGGCGGCTTGTAGGGGCGATGCCACCGTTGGCCCTGCCTTGGCAGGTGCCAACCTTGGTTGGCACCGAACCGCCGACCAAGGTCGGCGACTACCAAAGAACGCCAACACCGCGGCCAACGCCGCCAGCAGGCAGGCGAACAGCAGCGAATGGCTGGCGCCACGGTGGCCGAACGCATCGGCATAGGGAATGTGCAGGGCGAAGGCCAGCACGTCGGCGTCGGGCAGCATGGCGGCAATGACGCCGGCGGCCAGCAGGCGCGGCGGAATGCGGCCGTGGTCAGCGGCGCACCACAGCGCCAGCGGCACGGCGGCATGGGTGATGATCGACGGCATCAGTCACGCACCAGGGTAGTGCCGGCCGCTGGCCGGCAACAGGTAATCATCAGCAATCATCCAGCCGGAACGCATCGCGCAGCCAACGCAGCTGCGGCGGATCGCCACTGGCGTCCACCACATCGAAACGACAGGGCGCATCGGCCAGGGCAGGATGATCCTGCAGGTACAGCAGCGCGGCATGGGCCAGGCGCCGGCACTTGCGCACATCCACCGAGGCGGCGCCGTCACCAAAATCGGATCGCGCGCGGTAACGCACTTCCACGAAGACCACGGTGCCCGCGTCGTCCATCACCAGGTCCAGTTCACCGCCGCGGTAGCGCACGTTGCGTGCACGCGGCTGCAACCCGGCCTGTTGCAGGTGCTGCTCGGCGGCCGCTTCCACCGCCGAGCCCCGTTGCAGGTGCTCAGCGACCACCGACGATCGGCATCGGGCGGCCACCGCTGAAGGTGGACCACGCCGGCTGGCGCAGGATGTTGCCGTTGCTGTCCAGGTACAGCGTGCCGGTGGCGCCATCCAGGCCGCCCTCGTTGGACAGCTTGTCCAGGTAGGCGCTGATCTTCCACGCATCGGCACCGAAGGCGAACAGGCGGCCGGCGGCACCGCGCGCGCTGGGCAGGGTCTGGCCCACCTGCGCGGCCGACGGCAGGCCGGACACGCTGCGCACGTTCCAGGCTTCGTTCGGGTAGATGATGCCGTCCAGCGCCACGTCTTCCTCGGCCTTGCCGCTGCCGGTGGTCAGCTGGCTGGTGCCGACTCGCGTTGCGCCACCGGCACCGGCCAGGGCCAGCTGCGGTGCCAGCAGGCGTGCCTGCGGGGCACGCACGGCAAGGAACACGGCATCGATCTGGCCGGCATTGCGCACCTGTGCGCTGACATCACCCAGGGCGTCGACGACAGCGATCGTGGCGGCCACCTGGCCACCGCGCTGGGCGAACCGCTGGGCAAAGGCGGCGGCGGCACGGCGGCCGGTGTCGTCATTGCTGCTGATGACCAGGGCACGGTTGCGCTCGCGGCCACGCAGGTACTCGGCAGCGACGATGCCGTCGTCTTCCGGCGCCAGCGAGAAGCCCGCGCTGCCGGCTGGCGGCGCATCCTTGCCGCGGTTCAGGGCCAGCACTGGCACCTGCAGGGGCTGGCGGCCGTAGACCGCATCCACTTCATCGCGGCCCAGCGGGCCGACCACGAAGTCGGCACCGGACGCCACGGCCTTGTCGTAGGCGGCCAGTGCACCGGCCGGGGTACCGGCGGTATCGAAGAAGTTGATGTCCGGGCGGCGGCGGCTTTCACCGTAGTACGCGGCCAGCAGGCCATCGCGCACCGGCTGCGCGGCGGTGGCCAGACGGCCGCTCAGCGGCAGCAGCACAGCCATCTTTGCCGGCGGACGGTAGCCATCGCTCATCGCCGGTGGACGCTTGCTGGTATCGAACTGGGCCGCGCCTTCGCGGTCGAACGGGCGCGGCAGCGGCAGGCCACGGGCAATCAGCGCGCGGCCGGCGAAGTTGTACAGCGGGTCATTGGCCGGCAGGGCGGCTGCACGACTGCGCAGGGTGGCGTCGTCCAGCGTGCCGAGCAGGCCGGCGATGGCGGCCTGGTTCTCGCTGCGGGCGGTGCCGGCCAGGCCGGCATGGGCGCGGGCACGCTCGGCGGCGGCAGCGAAGTTGTCACCACTGGCCTGCAGTGCCTCCGCGCGGGCCAGGTACCAGCGCGTACGCAGGCTGGGGTGCACGTTGTCACCCGATTCCTTGAGCAGCGCCAGGGCCTGAGCCGGCTGCTTGTCGGCCAGGGCCAGCTCGGCGCTGGTCAGCTGGAAACGCTGCAGGCTGGCGCCGGACAGTTGGCGGGCGGTCAGCTGGCCCAGCAGGCTGCGTGCGCGGGCGCTGTCACCGGCCAGGTGCCAGGCCCAGGCCGCATCGGCCAGGGTATTGCTGCGGGCACCGCCGCGCAGGGTGGCAGCCTGCGCTTCCAGCTGCAGGGCAGCGTCGCGCGGCTTGCCTTGTTCGATCAGCGCCAGCGCCTGGCTCTGGGCCGGCGATTCGGGGGCGCTGGTAAGGCTGGTGGTGGCACAACCGGCCAGAAGCATCAGCGACAACGACAGGGCGGAGATGCGTGCGGCGGGCTTGTTCATGATCGGGTCCATGCGATGAGGGCAGCGGCCTTGGCCAGGTACACGCTAGGATTCTACCCTTGCCCCGTGAGTACCGCTGAAATGAGTGTGCCAACCCTATATGTCGTCGCCACGCCGATCGGCAACCTGGCCGATCTGAGCCCGCGCGCGCAGGAGGTGCTGCGCTCGGTGGCGGCCATCTGTGCCGAAGACACCCGCCGCAGCGGCCAGCTGCTCTCCCATTTCGGCATCCAGCAGCCGCTGGTGGCACTGCACGAGCACAACGAAGAGGCCCTGTCGCAGCGCCTGGTGGCGCGCCTGCAGGCCGGCGAGTCGCTGGCCCTGGTGAGCGATGCCGGCACGCCGCTGGTCAGTGATCCCGGATTCCGCCTGGTCCGCGCCGTACGCGCGGCCGGCATCAAGGTCAGCCCCATCCCCGGCGCCTGCGCGGCCATCGCAGCGCTCAGCGTGGCCGGCCTGCCCAGCGACCGCTTCAGCTTCGAGGGCTTCCTGCCGGCCAAGGCCAGTGGCCGCCGCGACCGCCTGCAGGCGCTGGCCGGTGAAGTGCGCACGATGGTGTTCTACGAGTCCTCGCACCGCATCGTCGAATCGCTGGCGGACATGTCGGCGATCTTCGGTGCCGAGCGCCCGGCGGTGCTGGCGCGCGAGCTGACCAAGCTGTTCGAGACCGTGCTGGACGGTGATCTGGCCGGCCTGCTGGCCAGGGTCGAGGCCGACGAGAACCAGCGCAAGGGCGAGTTCGTGGTGATGGTGCAGGGCGCCGGCGATGATGCCGAGGCGCAGCTGGCGCACGGTCGCCACGTCTACGCCAAGCTGAGCGAGCATCTGCCGCCGTCGACCGCCGCCAAGCTGGCGGCCGAGTTGACTGGCGCTCCGCGCAAGGCGTTGTACGGCCGGTAGCGCCGGGCCACGCACGGCGAGCGCATAGCGCGGCATCCAACAGCCGCCGGGCATGGCCCGGCGCTACCCAAACGCGACAGGCAGAAAAGGCGTGCGTGCGCTAGAATGCGCGTTGGCGGAGCCGGCCAGACAGTCGCGTCATCCCTTCGGGGGTGCCGAGGAAAGTCCGGGCTCCATAGGGCAAGGTGCCAGGTAACGCCTGGGCGGCGCAAGCCGACGGAAAGTGCAACAGAAAGATACCGCCTACGTCTTCTTCGGAGGGCCGGTAAGGGTGAAATGGTGCGGTAAGAGCGCACCGCGAGTCTGGTAACAGACCGGCACGGCAAACCCCACCTGGAGCAAGACCAAATAGGGATCCATTGGCGCGGCCCGCGTTGGATCCGGGTAGGTTGCTTGAGCGTTGCGGCGACGTAACGCCTAGAGGAATGACTGTCCACGACAGAACCCGGCTTATCGGCCGGCTCCGCCTCCATTTCTCACATCGGCGATGCCATCCACGCATGGCGTGGATCTACCGGGCGTGCAGCCATCCACGCATGGAGTGGATCTACCGGGCGTGCATCCATCCACGCATGGCGTGGATCTACCGGGCGTGCAGCCATCCACGCATGGCGTGGGTCTACTGGGCGTACGGTTACGTCAGAAGTCGACGCGGCTCTCGCCAAGGAATACGCCCTGCGCGCCGAAGCGGCGTTCGTGCATCTGTCCATGGCCCTCGGCATCGATCAGCAGCACGGTGCTGGCGCGCGTGCCGTAGTCGTCGCCACGGATGAAGGCCGGGCTCAGCCAGCGCTCGCGTTCCAGGCCGATGCCGGTGTCGGGCAGGTCGCTGTCGGCGGGGCGGTGTTCGTCTGCGAGGGCGTTCCAGAGTGGGGCCAGGGCTGGGGTCAGAGCCCTTTCGCTTTGCGAAAGGGATCCGACCCCGTCGGCGTCCAGCCAGGCTGCGAGCGCGGCCATCAGCCTGCGGGTCTTCGGCCAGGGCGCATCCAGGGCGCCGTTGGACATGCCATGCACGCCCGGGCCCAGGGTCTGGCGCTCGGCCGGATGGTTGCCCAGGTACTCGAGGCTGTCGCTATCGGCCAGCAACAGGTTGAACGGCGCATACGCCGCGGCGATGCTGGCCAGACGGTCCATGTGCACGGCGGCCGGTTCGCGGCCGCGCAGGAAATCGGCCACCAGCGCACCGCGCGAAGGGCCGGCCTGGGCGGCCAGCGGATCACGCACGTTGGTGACCACGGCCATGCGCCCGGCACCGCCGACGCCGGCCCAGCCACCGCCCGAACGCAGGTCGCGGCCACCGATGATGGACGGCTCGTCCTGCCAGGGGGCCAGGGGTGCCGTCGGGCGGGCGTGGAACTCATCGCGGTTGCCGGTCATCACCAGTCGCCAGCGCGGGTGATGCAACCAGCCAAGAGCAAGCAGGCACATGCCGTCATTGTGCCCGGTTTGCGCAGAGCGACGCCGCTTTCAACACGTTCTGGATGAATGCGCACCCCATGTTTCACGCGCTCTCCACACCCCTGAACTTCCGTTCAATCTCAAAAAATGAGACGGATCAGCAACTTGTGGATAAGCCTTGAACAATTCTCTAAACATTGCTGCAAGCCATTGATGTGGCTGTGGATTTCCCCGCCGAAAAGTTGTTGACAACCCTAGGGCCGCTGCTAAGGTGGGCATCAGAGGGAAAACCGGGTGTTTTGTGGGTTTTCGTGGTTCAATGTTTCACCGGGCGAAGGAAGGGTGCACGCGTCGTGTTCCAGGGCGAGACGGCCATCACAGTTGACGATAAAGGACGCATGGCGGTTCCCACCGCCTACCGCGACCTCGTCGCGCGTGCCAGCAACAACCGTCTTGTTCTGACCTACAACCCGTTCGAAGCCGGCTGCCTGTGGCTGTATGCCGAGTCGGAATGGGAACGGGTCCGCGACGACGTGATGTCCAAGCCCAACACCCAGCGCGTCGTGCGCCTGTTGCAGCAGAAGCTGGTCGGCTCAGCCGCCCATCTCGAGCTCGACGGCAACGGTCGTATCAGCATTCCCGCCAGCCACCGCGGTGCGGTGGGCATTGAAAAAAAGGCGGTATTGCTCGGTATGGGCGACAAATTCGAATTGTGGAGCGAGCAGGCGCATCGTGCCTTGATCCAGCAGACATTGTCTGACGAGGATCTGGGCGATGGGTTGCTCGACCTGAAGTTGTGAGCCGGGGTGCCCGGATGCGCCCAGAAGCGCAGACCGGTCACCTTCCGGTGTCGCAGTCGCCGGCGGTGCACCTGCCGGTCCTGTACACCCAGGTCATTGACGGCCTGAGGGTGATCGAAAACGGACGTTATCTCGATGGCACGTTCGGTCGTGGCGGTCATGCGCGCGGCGTGCTCACCCAGTTGGGCCCGGAGGGGCGCCTGCTGGTCATGGACAAGGATCCGGAAGCCATCGCCGTGGCCGAGCGCGATTTCGCGCCCGACCCGCGCGTGTCCATCTTCCGTGGCAGCTTCGCCCAGCTGCTGCAGTGGGAGGCGACGGCCGAAGGCCTGGATGGCGTGCTGTTCGACCTCGGCGTGTCCTCGCCGCAGCTGGACGTGGCCGAGCGTGGTTTCAGCTTCGGCAAGGACGGCCCGCTGGACATGCGCATGGACCCGGACAGCGGCGAAAGCGCAGCGCAGTGGATCAACCGCGTCGAAGACCGCGAGATCGCCGACGTGCTGTGGACCTACGGCGAAGAGCGGCAGAGCCGCCGCATCGCCCGTGCCATCGTCGCCCGCCGCGAGAAGCAGCCGTTTACCCGCACTGGCGAACTGGCCGAGCTGATCGCCTCGGTGATGCCGCGTGGCAAGGACAAGATCCACCCGGCCACGCGCAGCTTCCAGGCCATCCGCATCCATATCAACCGCGAGCTGGCCGATCTGGAAGCCGGGCTCGATGCGGCCGTGGAACGGCTCAAGCCCGGCGGCCGCCTGGCGGTGATCAGCTTCCATTCGCTGGAAGACCGCATCGTCAAGCAATATATGAACCGCCTGGCGAAGGCGCCGCCGGCCAACCGCCGCCTGCCCGAGGCTGTGGCGTTCGTGCCGACCCTGGATCTGATCGGCGGTGCCATCAAGGCCACTGATGAGGAACTGGCCGCCAACCCGCGTGCCCGCAGCGCCGTGCTGCGCGTGGCACAGAAGCGGGAGGCCGATGCATGAGCCGGCTGCTGCTGATCATCCTGTTGGCCTGCACCGTGGCCTCGGCGATCGGCGTGGTGTTCGTGCGTCACCGTCATCGGCAGACGTTCATCGAGCTGTCGCGTGCCGAGCGCACGCGCGATGACATCAACCTGGAGTTCGGCCGGCTGCAGCTGGAACAGGCCACCCTGGCCGAAGCCAACCGCGTCGACCGCTTGGCCCGCGAGAAGCTGGGCATGAAGTTCCCCGAAGCCGCCGACGTGGTGGTGGTGCGCCCATGAGCAAGACCGGCCGCAACCGCCCGCGCAACGCCTTCAACCTGCGCCAGCGCCTGCGCTGGGTGGCGCTGGCGCTCGGCCTGTGCTCGGTGTCGCTGGTCGGTCGCGCGGCCTACGTGCAGATCATCAACAGCGATTTCTACCAGCGCCAGGGTGAGGCGCGTTACCTGCGCGAGCTGCCGATCAAGACCTCGCGCGGCATGATCACCGACCGCAATGGCGAGCCGCTGGCGGTGTCCACCCCGGTGGCCTCGATCTGGGTGAACCCGCAGGACCTGCTACGTGCGCCGGACCGCATCCCCGAGCTGGCCCAGGCGGTCGGCATGTCGGTAGACGAGCTGAGCAGCCGCCTGTCGCAGAAATCCGACAAGGAATTCATGTACCTGCGCCGCCGGATCAATCCGGACGACGCGGAGAAAGTGGTCGCGCTGAAGATTCCGGGCGTGGCCGCACAGCGCGAGTTCCGCCGCTTCTACCCGCAGGGTGAGGCGATGGCGCACGTGCTCGGCTTCACCAACATCGATGACCGCGGCCAGGAAGGGCTGGAGCTGGCCTTCGACGAATGGCTGCGCGGCAAGGCCGGCGCCAAGCGGGTGATCCGCAACCGCAAGGGCGAAACCGTGGAGAGCGACCTGCTGCGCGCCGCCGAGCCGGGCAAGGATCTGACCCTCAGCATCGACCGCCGCATCCAGTACCTGGCGTTCAAGGAACTGCGCAACGCGCTGGTGGCCAACAAGGCGGCCGGCGGTTCGATGGTGATCATGGACGTGGCCACCGGCGAGATCCTGGCCATGGTCAACCTGCCGACCTACAACCCGAATTCGCTGAACGGTGCAGTGCCGGACACGCGCCGCAACCGCGCCGTGACCGACCTGGTCGAGCCGGGTTCGACGATGAAGCCGCTGACGATTGCGACGGCGCTGCAGGCTGGCGTGGTGACCAAGGACACCATCATCGATACCAACCCCGGCTACATGACCCTGGGCCGCTTCACCATCCGCGACGTGCCGCGAAACAACGGCGTGCTCAACGTGACCGGCGTGATCACCCGCAGTTCGAACGTGGGCGCTGCCAAGGTTGCGGCCAAGCTGCCCGACCAGACCTTCTATGATTCGATCCGCAGCTTCGGCTACGGTTCGGTACCGCACAGTGGTTTCCCGGGTGAATCCGGGGGCGTGGTGCTGCGCCCGGCGCGCTGGTCGGGTACGTCCAAGACCACCATGTCCTATGGCTACGGCCTGAACGTGACGCCGCTGCAGATCGCCACCGCATACTCGGCGCTGGCCAACGGCGGCAAGCTGATCGCCCCGACCTTCGTCAAGGGCCAGCGCAACGAAGGCAAGCAGATCATCGACGAAGGCGTGGCCAAGCAGGTCGTGGCGATGATGGAAACGGTGGTGACCCAGGGCGGCGCCAAGCAGGCAGCCGTGCTCGGCTACCACGTGGCCGGCAAGACCGGCACCGCGCGCAAAGCCGGCCCCGGCGGTTACGAGCGCGGCCACTACAACTCGCTGTTCGCCGGCGTGGTGCCGGCCACCAACCCGCGCTTCGCCACCGTCATCGTCATCAACGACCCGCAGGCCGGCAAGTTCTACGGCGGCCTGGTGTCGGCGCCGGTGTACCACAACGTGATGGAAGGCACCCTGCGCCTGATGGACGTCCCGCTGGACGATCTGCAGTCGTGGCTGGCCGCCCAGCAGTCCGGAAAGATGGGGCATTCGGCCTCCATCCTGCCGGCGCCGCCGGCCGAGGCCGCGCTGCCGGCCGATGCCGCCGCCGAATTCGACGCCGCGCTGCCCAGCGCGCAGAACCATGTGCCGGCCCCGCCCGCGGGAGGCACGCAATGAGCCCTTCGATGTTGCTTTCGCAGTTGCTTCCGGACGTTGCCCTGGCAGGCAACGATCCCGTTCTGACCGGCCTGGTGCTGGACAGCCGTGCCGTGCGCCCCGGCAATGCCTTCGTCGCCATCGCAGGTTTCGGCGCGCATGGCCTGGGCTTTGCAGAGCAGGCGCGCGCGGCCGGTGCCAGCGCCATCCTGTTCGAGCCGCCGGCCCCGGCCGAGCTGCCGGCACCGGCCGATGCCATCGCCGTGCCGGGCCTGCGCGCACGCCTCGGCGCCTTGGCCGACCAGTTCCATGGTGCGCCCTCGCGTGCGATGACGATGGTGGGCGTGACCGGTACCAACGGCAAAACCTCCACCGTGCAGCTGCTGGCCCAGGCCTGGCACCTCCTCGGTACGCCCAGTGGCAGTATCGGCACGTTGGGCGCCGGACTTTATGGTGCGGTCGAGCCGACCGGCTTCACCACCCCGCTGGTGCTGCAGATGCATGCGCTGCTGGCGCAGCTGCGCAACGACGGCGCACGTGCGGTGGCGATGGAAGTCAGCTCGCACGCGCTGGACCAGGGGCGCGTGGATGCCGTGCACTACGACGTGGCGGTGTTCACCAACCTCACCCGCGACCATCTGGATTACCACGGTGACATGGCCAGCTACGGCGCGGCCAAGGCACGCCTGTTCCACCGCCCGGGCCTGAAGGCCGCGGTGGTGAACCTGGATGATGCGTTTGGCCGTGAACTGTTCGCCGGCCTGCCGGCCAGCGCGCAGGCCATCGGCCTGAGCTCGCGCGGTGCCGCTGGTGCCAGCGTGCGTGCCGAAGGCCTGAACCTGGATGGCCGCGGCATTGGCTTCGAACTGGTCACCGACGGCGCGCGCGCTGCGGTGCAGTCGCCGCTGCTGGGCCGCTTCAACGTGGACAACCTGCTGGCCGTGGCCGGCAGCCTGCATGCACTGGGCGAATCGATCGAGCGCATCGCCGGCGTGCTGTCGGCACTGCAGCCGATCCGTGGCCGCATGAACCGACTGGGTGGGGAAGATGGCCTGCCCACCGTGGTGGTCGACTACGCACACACCCCCGATGCGCTGGAACAGGCGCTTGAAAGCCTGCACGGCCACCTGCAGGGCACGCTGTACTGCGTGTTCGGCTGCGGTGGCGAGCGCGATACCGGCAAGCGTCCGCAGATGGCCGCCATCGCCGAGCGCCTGGCCAACCAGGTCATCGTCACCGACGACAACCCGCGTGGCGAAGACGGCGACGTGATCGTGGCCGACATCCTGGCTGGTTTCACTGATGCCTCCGCCGTGACCGTGCAGCGCAGTCGCGCGCGTGCGATCGGCCTGGCGGTGAAACGCGCCGGTGCGGGCGACATCATCCTGATCGCCGGCAAGGGTCACGAGCCCTACCAGGAGGTCAACGGCGTGCGCCACGACTTTGACGACACCGAAGTGTCGGCTGCGGCACTGGCCGCCAAGGCCGGTGTTCTCGCGACGCGCATGGATGCGCTAGTGGCCCGGCCGCAGGACGCGGAAGAGGGCCCCTCGCAGGCAGGGGAGGGCATCGCATGAAGCGCACCCTGCTTTCGCTGATCGCGCACTGGGCCGGTGGCGAGATCCACGGCGACGACGTGGCCATCGATGCGGTCAGCAATGACACCCGCAGCCTGGGCGCCGGCACCCTGTACGTGGCCCTGCGCGGCGAGCGTTTCGACGGCCATGATTTCGCCGCCGATGCGCAGGCACGCGGTGCCAGCGCACTGCTGGTCGAGCGCCTGCTGCCGCTGGACGTGCCGCAGGTGCTGGTGGCTGACAGCGAACTGGCCCTGGCGAAGATTGCCGCCGGCATGCAGCGCGACCGCGACACCGAGGTGTTCGCGATCACCGGCAGCAACGGCAAGACCAGCGTCAAGAGCCTGCTGCTGGCGATCCTGCAGCAGGTGGCCGAGCACGCACACAAGGTGGTGTACGCCAACCCGGGCAACCGCAACAATGAGATCGGCCTGCCGCTGGCGGTGATCGATGCCCCGGAAGATGCCGACTACGCCGTCTACGAGATGGGCGCCGGCAAGCCGGGCGACATCGCCTACCTGACCGACATCGCCCGCCCGCGCCATGCGCTGGTCAACAACATCGCCCCGGCGCACCTGGAACGCATGGGCAGCCTGCTCGGCGTGGCGGTGACCAAGGGCGCGATCTACGCCGCGCTGCCGGCCGATGGCGTGGCCGTCGTCAATGTCGACGATGCCTACGGCCGATGGTTCGAACAGCATTTCGTCGGTACCCCGGCGCGCTGCCGCGTGCTGCGTTACGGCCTGGACCACAGCGCCGATGTCACCGCGCGCGATATCCGTGCCGGTGCGCAGGGCAGCCAGTTCACCCTGGTCGCGCCGCAGGGCGAGGCCCGCATCGCCTTCGGCCTGCCGGGCCGGCATAACGTCAGCAACGCGCTGGCCGCAGCCAGCCTGGCGCTGGGCGCCGGCATCGACCTGGCCCTGGTGGCGTCGGGCCTGGCCGCGGCGCAGCCGGTACCGGGCCGCCAGATCGCCCACCAGCTGAGCAACGGCGCGGTGCTGGTGGACGACAGCTACAACGCCAACCCCGGTTCGCTGGCCGCCGCCATCGATGCCCTGGCCGCCGCCCCGGAAGAGGGCTGGCTGGTGCTGGGCGACATGCGCGAGCTGGGCCCGGACGCCGAAGCGCTGCATGCGCAGGCCGGCCTGCGCGCACGTGCCGCCGGCCTCAAGCGCCTGTATGCACTGGGCCCGCTCAGTGCCGCCGCTGCTACCGCCTTCGGCGGAGGCGGCCGTCATTTCGCCACCCATGACGCGCTGTCGCAGGCGCTGAAGGACGAGCTGCACGCTGGCGTGCGCTGCCTGGTCAAGGGGTCCCGTGGCAGCGCCATGGACACGATTGTCACAGCGCTGCTGGCGCAAGGAGAGGAATCCCCGCATGTTGTATGAACTGGCTCGATGGTTGCAGCAGTTGGAGAGCCTGTTCGGGCTGTTCAACTACCAGACGTTCCGCGCCATCCTTGCCGCGCTGACGGCCCTGTTCCTGTCGCTGTGGCTCGGCCCGGCGGTGATCCGCCGTCTTGCCCAGTTCAAGGGCGGCCAGCCGATCCGTACCGACGGCCCGCAGACCCACTTCGTCAAGGCTGGCACGCCCACCATGGGCGGTTCGCTGATCCTGCTCACCGTCACCCTGTCGGTGCTGATGTGGGCCGATCTGCGCAACCGCTACGTGTGGCTGGTGCTGGCCGTCATGCTGTGCTTCGGCGCCATCGGCTGGTACGACGACTGGATCAAGATCGTGCGCCGCGACCCGAACGGCCTGGCCTCGCGCTGGAAGTACCTGCTGCAGTCGATCTTCGGCCTGGCTGCGGGCATCTTCCTGCTGCAGACCGCCGACGTACCGGCCGCGCTGACCTTCTACATCCCGATGTTCAAGTCGATCGCGCTGCCGCTGGCCGGCATCAGCTTCGTGGCCATCGCCTACTTCTGGATCGTCGGCTTCTCCAACGCGGTCAACCTGACCGACGGCCTGGACGGCCTGGCAATCATGCCGACCGTGCTGGTGGCCTGCGGCCTCGGCGTGTTCGCCTATGCCTCGGGCAACGTGGTGTTCGCCAACTACCTGCAGATTCCGCAGATCCCCGGTGCCGGTGAGCTGGTCATCATCTGCGCGGCCATCGCCGGCGCGGGCCTGGGCTTCCTGTGGTTCAACACCTATCCGGCCATGGTCTTCATGGGCGACATCGGCGCGCTGGCGCTGGGTGCGGTGCTGGGCACGATCGCGGTCATCACCCGCCAGGAGCTGGTGCTGGTGATCATGGGCGGCGTGTTCGTCATCGAAACACTGTCGGTGATGATCCAGGTGGCCTCGTTCAAGCTGACCGGCAAGCGCGTGTTCCGCATGGCGCCGATCCACCACCACTTCGAGCTGAAGGGCTGGCCGGAGCCGCGCGTGATCGTGCGCTTCTGGATCATCTCGGTCGTGCTCGTGCTGATCGGCCTTGCCACCCTGAAGGTGCGCTGAGAATGAACGACCTGTCCCGCCAGGCAACACGCCTCGAAGCCATCGAAGGCAGCTACGACAAGTGGCTGCTGGGCGCGATCATCGCGCTCACGGGCATTGGCGTGGTGATGGTGGCGTCCAGCTCGATCGCACTGATGAGCAGCCCGTTCTACTACCTCAACCGCCACCTGATCTTCCTGGCGGTGGGCATCGTGCTGGCGGTCGTGGCCGCCCGTACCGAGCTGAAGTCGATCGAGCAGTACAACCAGATCCTGCTGCTGGGCTGCTTCGTGCTGCTGCTGGCGGTGTTCACGCCGGGCCTGGGCAGCACGGTCAACGGCGCGCGCCGCTGGATCAACCTGGGCATCTCCAAGTTCCAGACGGTCGAAGCGGTGAAGGTGCTCTACATCGTCTGGCTGTCCAGCTACCTGGTGCGTTTCCGCGACGAGGTCAATGCGACCTGGCCGGCGATGCTCAAGCCGCTGGGCGTGGCCGGTGCACTGGTCGTGCTGCTGCTGCTGCAGCCCGACTTCGGTTCGTCCACCCTGCTGCTGGCGATCACCGCCGGCATGCTGGTGCTGGGCGGGGTGAACATGCCGCGCATGTCGATGCCGGTGATCATCGGCCTGGTCGGCATGAGCGCGCTGGCCATCATCGAGCCGTACCGCATGCGCCGCATCACCTCCTTCCTCGACCCGTGGGCCGACCAGCAGGGCGACGGCTATCAGCTGTCCAACGCGCTGATGGCCGTGGGCCGTGGCGAGTGGACCGGCGTGGGCCTGGGCAACTCGGTGCAGAAGCTGTACTACCTGCCCGAAGCGCATACCGACTTCATCTTCTCGGTCACCGCCGAGGAATTCGGCTTCCTGGGCACCTGCACCATCGTCGCCCTGTACGCGCTGCTGGTCGGCCGCACCTTCTGGCTGGGCATGCGCTGCGTGGAAATGAAGCGCCACTTCTCCGGCTACATCGCCTTCGGCATCGGCCTGTGGATCAGCATGCAGACCTTCGTTTCGATCGGCGTGAACCTGGGCATCCTGCCGACCAAGGGCCTGACCTTGCCGCTGATTTCGTCGGGCGGCTCGTCGGTGCTGATGACCTGCGTGGCGATGGGCCTGCTGCTGCGCGTGTCCTATGAACTGAAGCGCGCCGAGCGCCGCCAGGCCGTGCGCATTGGTGGTGGCGAAGAGACCGCGGGTGCGCCCGTGGCTGAACCGGCTGCACCGGCCGCTGCCACCAGCGCGCCGAAGGCCGCCGAACCGGTGGCTGCCGCTGCACCGGCCGCTGCACGTGGCACCAGCCGCCTGCAGTCGCGCATCGAACCGACCTTCGGGAGGCTGTCATGAGCACCGCCTCCAATACGAATGCCAACGCCCGCCCGGTGATGATCCTGGCCGGCGGTACCGGTGGCCACATCTTCCCTGGCCTGGCCGTGGCCCGCGTGCTGCGCCAGCGTGGCGTGCCGGTCACCTGGATGGGTGCCGACGGTGCGATGGAAACCCGCCTGGTGCCGCAGCACGACATTCCGGTCGACACCCTGGCCATCACCGGCCTGCGCGGCAAGGGCAAGCTGGCCCTGCTGGGCGCACCGTGGCGGCTGATGCGTGCCCTGCGTGCGGCCGGCATGATCATCCGCAAGCGCCAGCCGCGCGCCGTGGTCGCCTTCGGTGGCTTCGCCTCCGGCCCCGGTGGCATCGCCACCCGCCTGCACGGCCTGCCGCTGCTGGTGCACGAACAGAACCGTGCGCCGGGCATGACCAACCGCATCCTGTCGCGCTACGCGCGCCGCCTGCTGACCGGTTTCCCGGGCACCTTCGCCAAGGGCGAGGAGTGCGTCGGCAACCCGGTGCGCGCGGAGATCGCCGCGATCGCACCGCCGGAACAGCGTTTCGCCGATCGCCAGGGGCCGCTGCGCCTGCTGGTGGTGGGCGGCAGCCAGGGCGCACGCGCACTCAACACCGGTGTGCCGCAGGCGATTGCCGCGCTGGCCGGCACCGTGCAGGTGCAGGTGCGCCACCAGAGCGGCGAGAAGTTGCATGGCGAAGCCGTGCAGGCCTATGCCGAGGCCGGCGTGCAGGCTGAAATCACCCCGTTCATCGCCGACATGGCCGATGCCTTCGCCTGGGCCGACCTGGTGGTGTGCCGTGCTGGCGCGTCCACCCTGGCCGAGCTGTGCGCGGTGGGCGTGGGCAGCGTGCTGGTGCCGTTCCCCGCCGCCGTCGACGATCACCAGACCCGCAATGCGGAGTACCTGGTCGAGCGCGATGCGGCCGTGTTGCTGAAGCAGGATGGAACGCTGGCCGACGGCATTGCCGCACTGCTGCGCGAATTGTCCGAAAATCCCGCCCGCCGCATGCAGATGGCGCAAGCCGCGCGTGCCCTGGCCAAGGTCGATGCCGCCGAGCGCATCGCCGATATCATTCTCGAGGAAGCTGTATGAAGAAGGCCCGCTACTGCGCCTGCCACGCGCGAGGCCGCGCATGATCCGCCGCCTGCACGACACCAACGACCTGGTGCGCGCGTTCCCGCGCGTGCATTTCGTCGGCATCGGCGGTACCGGCATGAGCGGCATCGCCGAAGTGATGCTGACGCTGGGCTATGAAGTGTCCGGATCGGACAACGCCGACAACGCGGCCACCCGCCGCCTGGCCGGCCTGGGTGCACGCATCATGCGTGGCCACTCGGCTGCCAACGTGCTGGGCACCGACTGCGTGGTGGTCTCCAGCGCCATCCGCGAAGACAACCCGGAACTGATGGAAGCGCGCAGCCAGCGCATTCCGATCATGCCGCGCGCGGCGATGCTGGCCGAGCTGATGCGCTTCCGCCGCGGCATCGCCGTGGCCGGCACGCACGGCAAGACCACCACCACCAGCCTGACCGCGGCGGTGCTGAGCGAAGGTGGCCTGGACCCGACGTTCGTGATCGGTGGCCAGCTGCTGGCCGCCGGTGCCAACGCCAAGCTGGGCGGTGGCCAGTGGCTGGTGGCCGAGGCCGATGAAAGCGACGGCAGCTTCCTGCGCCTGAACCCGCTGATGTCGATCATCACGAACATCGATGCCGACCACCTGGAAAACTACGGCAACGACTTTGCCCGCGTGCAGGCGGCCTTCGCCGAGTTCCTGCAGCGCCTGCCGTTCTACGGCCTGGCCGTGCTGTGCATCGACGACCCGGAAGTGGCCGCGCTGGCCGCCAGGACCCCGCGCCACGTGATGAGCTACGGCATGAGTCCGCAGGCCGACGTGCGCGCCGAGAACGTGGTGCAGGAAGGTTCGCGCATGCGCTTCACCCTGCGCCTGCCGCAGGGCACCAGCCAGGAAGTGGTGCTGGCCCTGCCGGGCAAGCACAACGTGCTGAACGCACTGGCCGCTGCGGCGGTGGGCTGGCAGCTGGGCGTGGCCCCGGATGCGATCGCCCGCGCGCTGGAAAGCTTCGCCGGCGTCGGCCGCCGCTTCAACGACCTGGGCGAAGTGACCACGGCCAGTGGCGCCAAGGTGCGCATCATCGACGACTACGGCCATCACCCGAGCGAGCTGGAAGCAGTGTTCGCCGCCGCCCGCGGTGGCTGGACCGACCAGCGCCTGGTGGTGGCCTTCCAGCCGCACCGCTACAGCCGTACCCGCGATCAGTTCGACAAGTTTGCCGCCGTGCTCTCCAGCGTCGATGCGCTGGTGCTGAGCGAGGTCTACCCGGCTGGCGAGGAGCCGATTGCCGGTGCCGATTCGCATGCACTGGCCCGCGCCATCCGTGCGCGCGGCCGCAGCGAGCCGGTGGTGGTGGGCAAGGCCGCCGAACTGGCCAGCGTGCTGCCGGACGTGCTGCAGGACGGTGACCTGCTGCTGATGATGGGCGCGGGTGACATCGGCGCCGTCGCCAGCCAGATCGCCGTGGAAGGTTTCAAGGCGGAGGGCCAGGCGTGAGCACGCTGACCTTCCCGCCGCTGCGCGCCACCGCCCCGGCCGTGTTCGGCCGCGTCGCCGTGCTCCTCGGCGGCAGTTCCAGCGAACGCGAGGTGTCGCTGGATTCGGGCCGCAACGTACTCGAAGCCCTGCAGTCGCGCGGCGTCGATGCGTTCGCCGTGGATGGCATTCCGGCACTGGCCAAGGCGCTGGCCGCCGGCGGCGTCGACCGCGTGTTCAACATCCTGCACGGGCACAACGGTGGCGGTGAGGACGGCATCGTGCAGGGCCTGATGGACGCCTTCGGCGTGCCGTACACCGGTTCGGACGTGCTGGGCTCGGCGCTGAGCATGGACAAGATCCGCACCAAGCAGGTGTGGCTGTCGCTGGGCCTGCCGACTCCGCAGTACCGCAAGGTGACCGCTGAGAACGTGCACGCCAACGCGGCCGAGCTCGGCCTGCCGGTGGTGGTCAAGCCGGCCAACGAAGGTTCCAGCGTGGGCATCAGCCGGGTAACCGACGACGCCGGCCTGGACGAAGCGGTGGCCCTGGCCGCGCGCTACGACGGCCAGCTGCTGATGGAACAGATGGTGGTGGGCGACGAACTGACCGTGGCCATCCTCGGGGATGTCGCGCTGCCGTCGATCCGCATCGTGCCCAAGGGCCAGTGGTACGACTACAACGCCAAGTACATCGCCGAGGACACCCAGTACCTGTGCCCGGGCCTGGACGGCGCTGACGAAGAAGAAATCCGCCGCATCGCCCTGGCCGCGTTCCGCGCCGCCGGCTGCCGTGGCTGGGGCCGCGTGGACGTGATGCGTGACCGCGCCAGCGGCCGTTTCTTCCTGCTGGAAGTGAACACCGCGCCGGGCATGACCAGCCACTCGCTGGTGCCCAAGGCGGCGGCACAGGCCGGCATCGGTTTCGAGGAACTGGTGTGGCGCGTGCTGGAACAGACCCTGGAGGCATCGCACGCATGAACGCGGTGCTGCGCATCTTCGTGTGGCTGTTGGCCCTGTCGGTGGTTGCACTGCCGGTGGTGGCCGTGGTCAATGGCTGGGTCGGCGCCGAGCGCTGGCCGCTGGCGAAGCTGCGCGTGCACGCTGAGTTCAAGCGGGTGCCGCCGGAACAGCTGCAGCAGGTGCTGCTGCCGTACGCACATGCCGGCTTCTTCGCGGTCAAGCTGCAGGACGCGCAGGACGCCCTTGAAAAGCTGCCATGGGTGGAAAGCGCGCAGGTGCGCAAGCAGTGGCCGGACGTGCTGGAAGTGACTCTGGTCGAGCACAAGCCGTTCGCGCGCTGGGGCGAAGGCCGCCTGCTCTCCGAGCAGGGCAAGCTGTTCCCCACGCCGAAGAAGCTGGCCGACCTGCAGCTGCCCGAGCTGGATGGCCCGGACAGCCAGACCGAAGAAGTGGTGAAGCTGTACAACGATGCGCGCGCGCTGTTCGCACCGGCCGGCGTGGACGTGCGCCGCCTGACCATGGATGCGCGCGGCAGCTGGTCGCTGCTGCTGAGCAATGGCACCGAGGTGGTGGTCGGCCGTGACGATGCCCGCTCGCGCCTGCAGCGCTTCGTGCGCGTGCTGCCGCAGCTGGCCAGCCAGGCAGCGCCGATCGAGCGCGCCGACCTCCGATACACCAATGGTTTCACCCTGAGCTGGGGAACGCCGGCCACGCCGGCCGGCGCACCCGCGACCCCGGCCAGACGAACGCAGGAAAGGACATGAATCGCAAGGGTGACAAATCGCTGATCGTCGGCCTGGACATCGGCACCTCCAAGGTGGTGGCGCTGGTGGGCGAGTATTCGCCGGGCAACCCGATCGAAGTGATCGGCATCGGCTCGCACGAATCGCGCGGCCTCAAACGCGGCGTGGTGGTGGACATCGAATCGACCGTGCAGTCGATCCAGCGTGCGGTGGAAGAAGCCGAGCTGATGGCCGGCTGCGAGATCCGCTCGGTGTACGCCTCCATTTCCGGCAACCACGTGCAGTGCAAGAACTCGCCCGGCATCGTGCCGATCCGCGACGGCGAAGTGACCTGGGGTGACCTGGATCGCGTGCTGGATGCGGCCAAGGCAGTGGCGATCCCGGCTGACCAGAAGATCCTGCATGCGATCCCGCGCGAATACGTGCTGGACGATTCGCAGGAGGGCATCCGCAACCCGGTCGGCATGACCGGCGTGCGCCTGGAAGTGCATGCCCACCTGGTGGTCTGCGCACAATCCGCGGCGGCCAACATCAGCAAGTGCGTGCAGCGCTGCGGCCTGCAGGTGGACGACCTGGTGCTGTCCTCGCTGGCCTCCAGCGTGGCGGTGCTGACCGCCGATGAAAAGGAACTGGGCGTGGTGCTGGTCGACATGGGTGCCGGCACCACCGACATCGCCGTGTTCGTGCAGGGCGCGATCTGCCACACCGCCTCGCTGCCGATCGCCGGCGACCACGTGACCAACGACATCGCGCACATGCTGCGCACGCCGACCCCGGAAGCCGAGCAGATCAAGGTGCGCTACGCCTGCGCCCTGGCCCAGCTGGCCACCGCCGAGGAAAGCATCCAGGTGCCGTCGGTGGGCGACCGTCCGCCGCGCCGCATGCCGCGCCATTCGCTGGCGCAGGCAGTGCAGGGCCGCTACGAGGAAATTTTCGAGATGGTGCAGGCCGAACTGCGACGTTCCGGCTTCGAGGAACTGGTTCGCGCCGGCCTGGTGCTGACCGGTGGTGCCTCGAAGATGGAAGGCGTGGTCGAACTGGCCGAGGAAATGCTGCAGATGCCGGTCCGCGTGGGCATTCCGCAGCACGTCACCGGCCTCGGCGAAGTGGTGGGCAACCCGGTGCATGCCACCGGCGTGGGCCTGCTGCTGATGGGCAGCCAGAACGAGCATCCGCGCCGGCCGTCGCTGCCGACCGGACGCGCGGGCAGCATGTTCAAGAAACTCAGGACCTGGTTCCGCGGCGAATTCTGAGGCGGAACCTGCATCACCCGGGCATCGCCCGGCGGCAACAAAGGCAACACAAAGTTTCACCGGCAACACACAACCCACACAGCCGCATCGGCAACATGGCGCGCGAAAGGCAGGAGGCCGTAACGCCCATGCCACCGACAAGCGGATACAACGAGGACACGGACATGGCGCATTTTGAACTAATCGAAAAGATGGCACCCAATGCGGTGATCAAGGTGGTTGGCGTGGGCGGCGGCGGCGGCAATGCCGTGGCGCACATGGTCAACTCGGCAGTGGATGGTGTGGAATTCATCACCGCCAACACCGACTCGCAGGCCATCAAGAATTGCGGTGCCAAGTTGCAGCTGCAGCTGGGTACCAACGTGACCAAGGGCCTGGGCGCAGGCGCGAACCCGGAAGTCGGCCGCCAGGCTGCTCTGGAAGACCGTGAGCGCATCATGGACGCCCTTCAGGGCGCGGACATGGTGTTCATCACCGCCGGCATGGGCGGCGGCACCGGCACTGGCGCTGCGCCGGTGGTGGCACAGCTGGCCAAGGAAATGGGCATCCTGACCGTGGCCGTGGTCACCAAGCCGTTCCCGTTCGAAGGCCGTCGCCGCATGCAGGTCGCGCTGAAGGGCATCGAAGAACTGAGCCAGCACTGCGACTCTCTGATCACCATCCCGAACGAGAAGCTGATCACCGTGCTGGGTCGCAACGCGACCATGATCCAGGCCTTCCGTGCCGCCAACGACGTGCTGCAGGGCGCCGTGCAGGGCATCGCCGACCTGATCGTGCGTCCCGGCCTGATCAACGTCGACTTCGCCGACGTGCGCACCGTCATGTCCGAAATGGGCCTGGCGATGATGGGTACCGGCACCGCCCGTGGCGATGACCGCGCGCAGGCCGCTGCCGAAGCCGCGATCCAGAACCCGCTGCTGGACGACGTGAACCTGGCTGGTGCCAACGGCATCCTGGTCAACATCACCGCCGGTGCCGACTTCACCATGGCCGAGTTCGACGAGATCGGCCGCACCATCGATGGCTTCGCTTCGGAAGACGCCACCGTGGTGGTGGGTACCGTGCTCGACCCGGACATGCAGGACGAAGTGCGCGTGACCGTGGTGGCCACCGGCCTGAACCGCGTGTCGGCCAGCAAGAGCCAGCGCCCGGGTGAACGCGCGCCGATCAAGCTGGTGCGCAACGCGACCACCGGCCAGCCGGAATTCGGCGACTTCGACAACGGTGGCGACGCCGTGTCCAAGGCCGTCGGCGGCATGGGCCTGGGCCTGCGTCGTGCCAGCAGCGACAGCGTGGCCGCGTCGACCCCGTCGGCAACGGCCTCTTCGGCCCCGGCATCGGCCGAACTGCCGAACGATTACCTGGACATCCCGGCCTTCCTGCGCCGCCAGGCGGACTAAGCGGAGCTGCCCGGGGCTTGTCCCCCCCCGGGTTGCGCCACCATGTCCAGAAAATGCGGGCGCCGGGCCAGGATGGGCCCGGCCGCCTTGCTTCGCGTGTCCCACCCGCAGCCTCCAGGGGTGTTTCAGCCGGGGTATGGGGACGTGCGTGTTAATCTAGCGTGTCACTTCCGGTCTACCCCCATGATCCAGCAACGCACCCTCAAGAACACGATCCGCGCCACCGGCGTTGGCCTGCACAGCGGTGACAAGGTCTACATGACCCTGCGCCCGGCACCGGTCAACCATGGCATCGTGTTCCGGCGCGTGGACCTGGACCCGGTGGTGGAAGTGCCGGCCAAGGCCGAACTGGTCACCGAAGTGACCCTGTGCACCGGCCTCACCTGCAACGACGCCAAGATCCAGACCGTCGAACACCTGATGTCGGCACTGGCCGGCCTGGGTGTGGACAACATCATCGTCGAACTGTCCTCGGCCGAACTGCCGATCATGGACGGTTCGTCCGGCCCGTTCGTGTTCCTGCTGCAGTCGGCGGGCATCGTGGAACAGGACACGCCCAAGCGTTTCATCCGCGTGCTGAAGACCGTGGAAGTGACCGAGGGCGACAAGGTTGCCCGCTTCACCCCCTATGAGGGCTACAAGCTGGGCTTCACCATCCAGTTCGACCACCCGATGATCCCGGCCAAGCAGTCGCGCCAGGAAATCGAGTTCTCGACGATGGCCTACACCCAGGAAATCTCCCGCGCGCGCACCTTCGGCTTCATGCGCGACCTGGAATACATGCGCGAGCGCAACCTGGGCCTGGGCGGTTCGATGGACAACGCCATCGTGCTCGACGAGTTCCGCGTGCTCAACGAAGACGGCCTGCGCTACGCCGACGAATTCGTGCGCCACAAGATCCTCGATGCGATCGGTGACCTCTATCTGGCCGGTGGCCAGGTGCTGGGCGCCTACGAGGGCTTCAAGTCCGGTCACGCACTCAACAACAAGCTGGTGCGGGCGCTGATGGCCGATGCCACTGCCTGGGAATGGGTGACCTACGAGTCGCCGACCGCCGAAGATCCGGTGGTGTACGCCGTGCCAGCCTACGCCTGACCTTTCCAGGTTGTTGAAATACAAGAAGAAAACGCCGCCTTCCGGGGCGGCGTTGTCGTTTCCGGGCTGGGCCGGCTGAATGGCGCAGCGTGTAAAGCGACGGTCGGCTGCGGATCACGGTTTTGTGAGCCTGACCGCGTTGAACCCTGAATATAACGATTATTTAACAACAATCTAACGACTCGCGCACCCGGGACGGCTAGGATGCGACCCGGCCCCCGAACATTTCACGCAGCGGTGATGCGTCATTGACGGGGATCAGAGCAGGAAGCTCCGTTGTCCTCAGGACCCTTGCTTCGGTTTGACCGGGGCATCCTGCAGGGCCGCCAAGGCGTCGCGTAGCCCTTTGTGCGTGGCGGCTGAAACTGCGTGGGGGCCATTCCGGTTGTCGTGCGCTGGGGAGCGCGTGGGAGTGGGAGACGCAGTCTTGATGGTCACCTTGGTGGCCTTCAGCCCGATGGACCGGGCCGCGTCGAGCAACTGGGCTTCGGCAAGCCGCAACTTGGCATGCCAGACCGGTGATTCGACGAGAAAAACGAGGTGTTCCCCGTCCACATTGGCCAGCCGGCAACGGTTGCGCAACGCGGGCGGTAACTGGGGGCGCAACTGACGGTCCAGCGCATCGAGCCACAAGGCACGACGCAGAGGGTTCCCGCTTTTGTCCGCCATCACTGCATCCAGTGCCGGTTTCGGCCTGGACGCGGGACGAACGCTGGATTTCGGCTCAGACATGAAAACTCACTGATGGCATTCAAAAAGATCGTAATCAAAACGCGTGAAGGGCAGGCCAAATCGCCGATCGCGCGTCTCCGTTTCTATTTCGAGGACCGCCCCCGCGCCCTGCTGGGCAGCGTGCTCGGGGTAGGCTGCATTATCGGCCTTGCCGGCGGCATTGGCGCCAGCGCGCTCAATGATTCGCGCCTGCAGGCCAAGGTCGACCGCCAGGAAGCTGAACTGGCCAGGGTCCAGCGCGATGCGCAGACCCAGGTCAACGCCCTGGCCGCCCGCTTGGGCGAGCTGCAGGCACAGGCCACCCGCCTGAACGCCCTCGGCGAGCGCCTGACCCAGATGGGTAAGCTGGAAGACGGCGAGTTCGACTTCAACGAGACCCCCGGCCTGGGTGACGGCGATGCCGGCGGTCCGACCTCGGACATCCCGGTCAAGGACGTCAACGCCGACTTACAGGTGCTGGAGCAGCGCTTCGCTGCTTCAGGCCGCCAGTTGTCAGTGATGGAATCGCTGATGTTCGACCACCAGCTGCAGCAGAACGCCGTGCCCTCGCGCATGCCGATCCGCAACAGCTACGTGACCTCCGGCTTCGGCACCCGTGCCGACCCGTTCGGCCGAGGTGCCGCCACCCACAAGGGCATGGATTTCCACGCCAGGGTGGGCGACCCGGTGATGTCCGTGGCCGATGGCGTTGTCAGCTTCTCCGGCGTGAAGGGCGGCTACGGCAACGTGGTCGACGTTGACCATGGCAATGGCTACGTGACCCGCTACGCGCACAATTCGCGCCTGGTGGTGAAGGTCGGCGACCTGGTCCGTGCCGGCCAGGAAGTGGCCAAGGCCGGTTCCACCGGCCGCTCGACCGGTGCCCACGTGCACTTCGAGGTCTGGGAAAACGGCAACGTGGTCAACCCGCGCAAGTTCCTCGGCGACGGCGGTAATACCCCGGTCGGCCGCGTCAGCCGCGGTTGATGCCAACGCCGGGCATGGCCCGGCGCAATCGGAACGCCGCCGGACCCGGCGGTAGCGCGGGGCCATGCCCCGCGAGCGCGAAGCGCGGCCGAAAAGGGTTGAAACCCCTCGTGCCCGTCCCAAGCTACAATGGGTGTTGCCATCGACAGGGCGCAAGGCGCCCTGTTTCGTTTGCGGCGGACGGATCCCCAGGGGGAAGACCGGGCCGCTGTGTCCATCCAACCCGGTTCCTTCAATGATCAACAGCCTGCTTACCCGCGTATTTGGCAGTCGTAATGAACGACAGCTGCGCCAGCTCAACCGCATCGTCGCCAAGATCAATGCGCTGGAGCCGGAGATCGAGAAGCTTTCCGACGAGCAGCTGCAGGCCAAGACGCCGGAGTTCAAGCAGCGCATCGCCGGTGGTGAAGCGCTGGACAAAGTGTTGCCGGAAGCGTTCGCGGTCTGCCGCGAAGCCGGCCGCCGCGTGCTGGGCATGCGTCACTACGACGTGCAGCTGATCGGCGGCATGGTGCTTCACCTGGGCAAGATCGCAGAAATGCGCACCGGTGAAGGCAAGACCCTGGTCGCGACCCTGCCGGTGTACCTGAACGCGCTGGAAGGCAAGGGCGTGCACGTGGTCACGGTGAACGACTACCTGGCCCGCCGCGACGCCGCCCAGATGGGCAAGCTGTACAACTGGCTGGGCCTGAGCGTGGGCGTGGTCTACCCGGGCATGCCGCACAGCGACAAGCGCGAAGCGTACGCCTCGGACATCACCTACGGCACCAACAACGAATTCGGTTTCGACTACCTGCGCGACAACATGGCGCTGTCCAAGGCCGACCGCTACCAGCGCGGCCTGCACTACGCCATCGTCGACGAAGTCGACTCCATCCTGATCGACGAAGCGCGTACCCCGCTGATCATCTCCGGCCCGGCCGACGATTCCCCGGAGCTGTACATCCGCGTCAACCGCGTCGTGCCGAACCTGGTCAAGCAGGAAGCGGAAGACGGCGAGGGCGACTTCTGGGTCGACGAGAAGGGCAAGCAGGTGCACCTGTCCGAAGCGGGCATGGAGCACGCCGAGCAGCTGCTGGTGGAAGCCGGCATCCTCGACGGCGAGACCGAAGGCCTGTACGCGCCGCAGAACCTGACCGTGGTCCACCACCTCAACGCCGCCCTGCGCGCGCACGCCATCTACCAGCGTGACGTGGACTACATCGTGCGCGACGGCGAAGTGGTCATCGTCGACGAATTCACCGGCCGTACCCTGTCCGGCCGCCGCTGGTCCGACGGCCTGCACCAGGCCGTGGAAGCGAAGGAAGGCGTGCCGGTCCAGCGCGAGAACCAGACGCTGGCGAGCATCACCTTCCAGAACCTGTTCCGCATGTACAAGAAGCTGTCCGGCATGACCGGTACGGCCGATACCGAAGCGTTCGAATTCCAGAGCATCTACGGCCTGGAAGTGGTGGTCATCCCGACCAACCGCCCGACCATCCGCAAGGACAGCCCGGACCAGGTGTTCCTCAACCGCAAGGGCAAGTTCAATGCGGTGCTGGCCGACATCGAAGAGTGCGCCAAGCGCGGCCAGCCGGTGCTGGTGGGTACCACCTCGATCGAAACCTCGGAAATGCTGTCCGAGCACCTGAGCAAGGCAGGCGTGAAGCACGAAGTGCTGAATGCCAAGCAGCACGACCGCGAAGCGACCATCGTCGCCAATGCCGGTCGTCCGGCCGCAGTGACCATCGCGACCAACATGGCCGGCCGTGGTACCGACATCGTGCTGGGTGGTTCGCTGGAAGCGGAAATCCACGAACTGGGCGAGGGTGCGACCGACGAGCAGAAGGCCGCGGTCAAGGCCGAATGGCAGAAGCGCCATGACGCGGTTAAGGCCGCCGGCGGCCTGCACATCGTCGGCACCGAGCGCCACGAATCGCGTCGTATCGACAACCAGCTGCGTGGCCGTTCGGGCCGCCAGGGTGACCCGGGGTCGTCCCGCTTCTACCTGTCGCTGGAAGACAACCTGATGCGCATCTTCGCCTCCGACTGGGTGCAGAAGGCCATGCGCATGATGGGCATGAAGGAAGACGACGTCATCGAGGACCGCCTGGTCAGCCGCCAGATCGAAAAGGCGCAGCGCAAGGTCGAGGCCCATAACTTCGACATCCGCAAGAACCTGCTGGACTTCGACGACGTCAACAACGACCAGCGCAAGGTGATCTACGCCCAGCGTGATGAACTGCTGGACGCCGAATCGGTGAAGGACAACGTCGACGGCATCCGCGACGACGTGATCTTCGACATCGTCGCCCGCTTCGTGCCGCCGAACTCGGTGGACGAGCAGTGGGACCTGCGCGGCCTGGAAGCGACCCTGGAGTCGGACTTCGGCCTGCAGATGTCGCTGGTGGACATGGTCAAGTCGCACGAGGAACTGGATGCCGAAGGCATCGCTGCCAAGGTGCTGGAGCGCGTCAACCAGCACTTCGCCGAGAAGGAAGCCGGTGTGGGCGAGGAAACCATGCGTGCGCTGGAAAAGCACGTGATGCTGACCGTGCTCGACCAGAGCTGGAAGGAACACCTGGCCCGCATGGACTACCTGCGCCAGGGCATCTACCTGCGTGGTTACGCGCAGAAGCAGCCCAAGCAGGAGTACAAGAAGGAAGCCTTCGAGCTGTTCTCGGACATGCTGGAGAACGTCAAGCGCGAAGTGGTGACCCTGCTGGCCCGCGTGCGCATCCGCAGCGACGAGGAAGTGCAGGCGCTGGAAGCGGCCGAACGGCAGCAGGTGGAAGCCCGCCTGAGCCAGTCGCAGTTCCAGCACCAGGACGCCGGCAGCTACAGCGCCGACGAAGAAGCGGCGCAGGTGGAAGCTGCGCAGCAGGGCGTGAACCCGCTGCAGCGTGACGAGCCGAAGATCGGCCGCAACGATCCGTGCCCCTGCGGCAGTGGCAAGAAGTACAAGCACTGCCACGGCCAGCTCAGCTGACCCCAGGAAGCCCCGCGAAAGCGGGGCTTCTTCGTTATGGGCTTCACGGCCGCAATCACGCTGTTTATGTGAGCTGTTAGACAGAAACGCGGATTTCCGAAGCTTCTGACAGACACATCAGAAGTTTCCTACTTAGAACTCAGGCGACGTTGACGGGCTCAATCCCTTCGCGTCCGTATGGTGTGCCTGCGTTTCTACTGCCGGGTTTTTCGCAGGGGCCATTCCCCGGTTGCCGGCAGGCGCAAGTCGCGGATCACATGAGGTGGTCCTGCGAGCCACACGACATACACATGGAGCGTCATGAACAGGATCTATCGCCAGGTGTTCAACCACACCACCGGCCAGATGCAGGTCGCCTCGGAACTCACTTCCTCCCACACTCCCGGCCGCGCCCGCGCCCGCGTCGGCCACGGCCAGCGTCCGACCGCACTGCGCACCGCGCTGCTGTTCGCACTGGGCCTGGCAGCACTGCCGATGCAGTCCGCGTTCGCGGCGCCCTTCGATTTCACCGACGATGAAACCATCACCGATTCGCGGACCTACACCGATGGCTTCCGCGTGGGCCCCAACGGCACCGTCGTGGTCAACGTGCTGGGCGGTGGCAGCCTGACCTCCACCGAAGCCGCTTCGCTGGGCACGCAGGCGGGCAGCTTCGGCACGCTCAACGTGGCAGGCGCCGGCAGCAGCATCAAGCTCACCAGCATCTTCGACGACCTGCGCGTCGGTGACGCCGGCAAGGGCCTGCTGACGGTCAAGGACGGCGCCAGCGTCGACATCACCCGCAACGTGGTGCTTGGCTTTGCCGCAGGCAGTGAGGGCGCGGCAGAGATCAGCGGCGCCGGTTCAACGTTGACCGCGCGCCAGATCGATGTCGGCAACGCCGGCAATGGCAGCCTCCTGATCACGGGCGGCGCCGCCGTGGCAGCCACCGCCGTCAACAGCCCCACCTTGTCGCAGGGCATGCGCATCGGCGTGCTGGCGGGCAGCAGGGGCGTGGTCACGGTAGAAGAGGGTGGTTTGCTGGTCATCGCCAACAACAACCTGCTGGTGGGCCAGCGTGGCCAGGGCGAGCTGAACATCGGCAGCGGCGGCTCGCTCAACGTCGGCGGCGCGCTGGTCGCCGGCATCGTCGAGAACAGCTCGGGCATCGTGAACGTGACCGATGGCGGCACCGTGGTGGCCGACAGCGTGTTCCTGGGCCAGGATGCCAACTCGGTCGGCACGTTGGTGGTCTCCGGCGCGAGCAGCGTGACGACCGATACCTTCGAACTGGGCCGCCGTGGCGAAGCGCTGCTGCGCGTGGAGAACGGTGGCATCGTGAGGGCGACCACGTCGCTCATCGCCGAATCGCCGGATGGCCCGTCGGGCGACTACGGGCAGACCGGCCGCATCGAAGTGCGCGGCGTGGGTTCGGCCATCGAAGCGGCGCGCGTGGACGCGACCGCCAGCCTGCTGATCGAAGGCGGTGGCGCGATCCGTTCGGACGTCGCCAACATCAAGAACTCGTTCGGCGCCGGTACCGGCGACGGCCGCGCCAAGGCTACCCTGACCGGCACCGGCAGCGAGTGGGTCAACACCGGCGCGATGAAGGTCACCACCGACCTGCAGGTGCTGGACGGTGCCAGCATCACCACCGATACGCTGAGCGTGTCCGGTGGCTCGGACTTCCCGCTCGGCACGCCGGCGCTCTATCCCGAACAGGTGCTGGTCAGCGGAGAAGGCTCGTCGATCATCGCCGCCAATGGCATCACCGTGGGCAAGTCCGTCTTCGACCCGATCGGCGTGCTGACGGTGAACAGTGGCGCGAAGCTCAGCGCCGGCACCGGCTACACCCTGGACAACAGCGGCTACCTGGTCATCGGTGGCGGCATGGAGGACTGGACCGCCGCCGATGGCCCCACCTGGGGCGCGGCCACCGCTGCCGGTGAGCTGGACGGTGCACCGATCACGATGAACAACGGCATCGGCGGCCTGCTGTTCAACCACACCGATGACATCGCGCTGGACAACACCATCGCCAGCGGCCCCGATTCGATGACCTACGGCGGCCTGCACCAGCTGGCCGGTACCACCACGCTCAACGGCGACCTGACCGCGTTCGGCGGCGGCATCAACGTCAGCGGTGGCACCCTGGTGATCAACTCCGACACCTACACCGGCCAGGGCTACACCGGCACGAGCCAGGCGGTGGCACAGGAGATCCGCATCGATGGCGGCACCCTGGTGCTCAACGGCAGCGCCGGCTTCCAGCAGACGATCAACTACGGCACGGGCCTGGGCAGCGACGTGATCCGCAGCTCGAACGTGCACGTCATCAACGGCGGCATGCTGGCCGGCAACGCCACCGTGGGTGAAACCTTCGTGCGCAATGGTGCGGTGCTGTCGCCGGGCCAGGGCGGCGTGGGCACCCTGGTGATCGATGGCAACCTGTACTTCAACAACCAGGCCATCACCCCCGAACAGGTGGCCGACAAGGCCTTCTATGACGTGGATGTGCTGGGCAACGGCCAGTCCGACCTGCTGACGGTGACCGGCAAGGCGTACCTGGGCCGGGTCGCCGCGGGCGGCCAGTCCGGTGCCGCCGGCGTGCGCGTGACCGCGCTCGACCCGTCCACCAGCTACCAGAACGGTCAGGTCTACACCATCCTCAGCGCGGCCGAGGGCATCGACGGCCAGTTCGACGATGTCATCTCGCGTTCGGCTTTCATCGATCCGACCCTGGTGCAGACCGGCAACGACGTGCGCCTGGCCATCGCGGTCAAGAGCGATCCGGGCACGCCGGGTGAGCCGGGTGAACCTGGCGAACCTGGCGAACCGGGTACTCCGGGCGAGCCGGGCAACCCCGGCAATCCGGGCACGCCGGGTACCCCGGATGAGCCGGGCGGAGTGAACCCGCCGGTGGTGTTCGGCGCAGTGGCGGCCAACAGCAACCAGCGCGCGCTGGCGGCCGGCCTGGACACGCTGCAGCAGTCCGGTGAGGCGCTGGCGCTTTACAACCAGCTGCTGATGCTCGATGCCGACCAGGCACGCGAAGCGTTCGACCATCTGTCCGGTGAGATCCACGCCAGCAACCGTGCGCTGCTGCTGGACGACCGCTTCCTGCATGACGGCGTCGGCCAGCGCCTGCGTGGCAACCCGTCCATCAAGGCCCACGGTGGCGGCTTCTGGCTGTCCGGTGGCGGCGCCAGCAACCGCCAGGACGGCCGCGACGACGGCGTGGCCGACAGCCGCCAGCACCGCGAAGGGCTGATGGCCGGCCTCGACTGGACCTTCGGTGAAGCGTGGACGGTGGGCCTGGTGGCCGGCACCGAGAAGCTGCGCCAGAAGACCGATGCACGCAGCGCCCGCTCCGATGTCGATGCCGTGCACGGCGGCCTGTACGCAGGCTTCCGCGCCGGCGAGGCCTGGTTCAATGCCGGTGCCAGCTACGCCAGCTACGACGTCGATACCGACCGTACCGCGATCGTCGGCGATGCCCGCCAGCAGCTGCGCGCCAGCCATGACGCGTACGCCGTGTCCGGCTTCGCCGAAGGTGGTTGGGACATCCAGCTGCAGCGCATGACCCTGACCCCGCACGTGGGCGTGGGCTACACCCGCCTGACCATGGACGCGGCCGAGGAAGCCGGCGGCAGCACCGCGCTGGTCATCGAATCGAGCAAGGATTCGGTGTGGACCGCCACGGCGGGCCTGCGCGCCACCTGGGACATCAGTGCCAACCAGGACGACGGTGCCCAGCTGGTAGCGGGCCTGGCCTGGCAGCACGCTGGCGGCGACGTGCACACCCGCAGCAACCAGCGCTTCGTGGTCGGCAGCAGCACCTTCAGCATCGACGGCGTGCCGCTGGCCCGCAACGTCGGCATCGCCGAGCTGGGCGTGGCGGTGAACACCTCCGACAACAGCCGCCTGTCGCTGGGTGCGCTGGGCCGTGCCGGCGGTGGCCAGCACGAGATCGGTGCTCAGATGACCTGGAACGTGCAGTTCTGATCCAGCGATCATGACGAGGTTGGCAGGGGGCCCCGCAAGGGGCCCCTTGTTCATCCGCACCGAGGTTGCAGCCTGCATGCCGCGTGGGCATGCTCTGGCCATGCCTTCCCCGAAACGATCGATCCATGTCGTGGCCGGCGTCATCACCGACGCCCGTGGCCGCATCCTGCTCAACCGCCGTACCGAGAACCGCGACATGGCCGGCCTGTGGGAATTCCCGGGCGGCAAGCGCGAGGCCGGCGAGACTTCCGAGCAGGCGCTGGTGCGTGAACTGCGCGAGGAGCTCGGCATTGAGGCCGAGATCGGCGAGTGGATCATGGACGTGCCGCAGCGTTACCCGGACAAGGACCTGACCCTTGACGTGCGGCACATCCGCAGCTGGAAGGGCACCCCGCGCGGGCGCGAGGGCCAGGCCATCACCTGGGTGGCGCCGGACAAGCTGGGTCGCTATTCGATGCCGCCGGCCGACCTGCCGGTGGTGGCCGCGCTGCGGCAACCGGACCGCTACCTGATCACCCCGGCGCCGGAAGACGGCGAGCACGGGCCGCAGCGCTGGCAGGACCAGCTGCGGCAGGCGGTGGCCGCGGGCCAGCAGCGCATCCAGCTGCGCCTGCCGGCCGCGCACCCGCAGCGGCAGGGGCTGATCGAGCAGGCCCTGCAGGCGCACCGGCAGGGCGTGCAGTGGCTGCTCAACCGCGATATCGAACTGGCCCGCACGCTGGGCGTCGGCGTGCACCTGGGCAGCGAACAGCTGGCGACCCTGCAGGAACGCCCGCTGCCAGCCGGCCAGTTGGTGGCCGCGTCCTGCCACGACCTGGCGCAGCTGCAGGCGGCGCAGCGGCTGGGCTGCGATTTCGCCGTGCTTGGCCCGGTGCAGGCCACCGCCAGCCACCCCGATGCCACGCCGCTGGGCTGGGAAGCGTTCGCCGCGCTGCGCGCGCAGGTGTCGCTGCCGATCTATGCGCTGGGCGGGCTCGACGCAGGCCACGTCAGCCAGGCCCGCCGCCACGGCGGCCAGGGCATCGCCGCGATCCGCGGCCTGTGGCCGGGCGGGTAGCGCGGCGCTTCTTGCCTTCCGCCGGGCATGGCCCGGCGCTACCCCAGGGTCGAGCGCGCGCTGTCAGTAGATCCACGCCATGCGTGGATGCGGCCTTACAACGTGATCCAGAAACACCCGTACTGCCGCCGCAGCCCCAGCACCGTCGCGGCGCGCGCCGCACTGCCCGGCAGCGTCTGTTCCAGGCGCAGGCCGATGGGATGCCGTGGCGCCGCCGGCGCTGGGTCGGATCCCTGCGCAGCAGGGCTCTGACCCGCTTCCAATGGCAGCTGCTGATCCTGCTGCGGATACACCGGCACCACGTCCACCAGCGGCCGCCGCACCACCGATTCCAGCTGGCCGAGGATGCGCTGCGCGCCGGCATCGGACACCGCGCTCCACAGGTACAGCGTGGACAGCCGGTTGACGTCCTGGGTGTTCACCGCGTCGTGCAGGGCCTGCACCAGTTCGCTCAGGCGACGCGGGCAGCTGGCGCCCAGGCTGTCGCGCTGCAGGGTGCTGCCGGCCGGCGGCGGCGGCGGGCGTCGCGACTGCGCGCCCACGCTGTCACAGGGACGGTCGGTATAGACGCTCTGGCCCTGCGCATCGGTGCAGCGGTTCAAGCGCGTGGATTGGGCGTGGGCGTCGATGCTGGCCGCGGACAGCAGCACCAGCAGCAGGGACAGGACAGCTTTCATCGCCACAGGGTAGCGTTGAAAGCGACGACACAGTGCGCTTTCAGCCGTTCAGCAGCTTCAGCACCGACACCGTCGGCTTGGCCAGGTTCAGCGTGTAGAAGTGCAGGCCGGGAGCGCCGCCTTCGATCAGGCGCTCGCACAGCCTGGCCACGACTTCAGCACCGAACGCGCGCACCGACTCACTGTCATCGCCATAGGCCAGCATCCTGCGGCTGATCCAGCGGGGGATCTCGGCGCCGCACTGCTCGGAGAAACGCCGCAGCTGGCTGAAGTTGGCGATCGGCATGATGCCGGGGGTGATCGGCACCTGCACACCCAGCCGCTGCACTTCATCGACGAAGTGGAAATACGCGTCGGCGTTGTAGAAGTACTGGGTGATGGCCGCATCGGCGCCGGCATCGACCTTGGCCTTGAAGTGCTTCAGGTCGGTCAGCGCGTCCGGTGCCTGCGGATGGGTTTCCGGGTAGGCGCCCACTTCGATGCGGAAGGCATCGCCGTGCTCGGCGCGGATGAAGGCGATCAGCTCGGACGCATAGCGCATGTCGCCGGGAAAGCCCATGCCGGAGGGCAGGTCACCTCGCAGCGCGACCAGGCGCCGGCAGCCGATGGCGCGGTACAGCTTGAGCAGCTCGCGGATCTCCTGGCGGGTGCCGCCGACGCAGGACAGGTGCGGCGCGGCGTCCAGGCCGTGGTGCTGGTTGAGGTGGCGCACCGTCTCGGAGGTGTAGCTGAGGGTCGAGCCACCGGCACCGAACGTACAGGACACGTACTCGGGGGCGTACGCCTTCAGCCGGGCGGCGGCACGGTCCAGCTGGCCACGCTGCTCATCGGTCTTGGGCGGGTAGAACTCGAAGCTGATGGCGGTCATGGCACGGGCGGTGGCGGCGGGTGCGGTTGAGTATATCTCTCCATCAAGATGGATGTGAAGCTGCGCGGCGTGAAGAACTGGTCCGCCCCGGGCGACCGTTCACCCGGGCGCGCGACCGTTGCTCCGCCACTGCAACACGCTGGCAGCCACGGCGGCCAGGCTGGCCGCATCCCCCCACGCACCCGTCCCTGCAAGGAGTACGCGATGAAGATGATGCTGGCGATGTACTACGCGATGAAGGCCCTGGCTCGGCTGGCGATGCTGGGCATGGCGATGGCCGTGCTCGGCTCGGGCGCTGCCCATGCCGCCGCGGCGGCCCCGGCTGGCACCGGCAAGGTGCAGGTGGAAGTGGTCGGCCATGGCCGCCCGCTGCTGATGATCCCCGGCCTGAACAGCAGCGCCGAGGTCTGGCGCGAGACCTGTCGGGCGCTGAAGGACGTGCAGTGCCATCTGGTGCAGCTGCCGGGCTTCGCCGGTGCCCGCGCCGCCGACCCGCGACCGGCCGATTTCCTGTCGGCCATGCGCGATCAGCTGCTGGCCTACGTGCACGACCAGAAACTGGATCATCCGGCGGTGATCGGCCACAGCCTGGGCGGCGTGCTGACCCTGCAGATGGCGGTGAAGGAACCGGACGCACTGGGGCCGCTGGTCATCGTCGATTCGCTGCCGTTCTATGCCGGCATGCAGAACCCGCAGGCGACCGCACAGAGCGTGCAGCCGATGGCCGAGCAGATGCGCACGGCGATGCTGGCGGCGGACCCGGCCAGCTACCAGGCGCAGGCCGAAGCGGCGCTGGCCCCGCTGACCAACAGCACCGCGCGCCTGCCCGAACTGAAGCGCTGGGGCCATGACAGCGATCGCGCCACCACCGCCGATGCGATGTACTCGCTGCTGGTGACCGACCTGCGCAGCGAAGTGGCCGGCATCCGCTCGCCGACGCTGGTCCTTGGCGCCTGGGCGTCCTACCAGGCAATGGGCGCGACCGAAGCATCGGCGCGTGCGATCTTCCAGTCGCAGTACGCCGCGCTGCCCGGCGTGCGCATCGTACTGAGCGCGACCGGCCACCACTTCCTGATGTGGGATGATCCGCAGTGGCTGCGTGGGCAGGTGCAGGCATTCCTGGACAGCCACCGCTGATCCTTCCGTCCGCTCCGGCCATCGCCATGCCCGATTCGACTTCCACACTGCGCTTCTGGCTGATCAACACCCTTGGGTGGGCACTGTTCTGCGCGCTCAGCCTGGCGATGACCAGTACCTTCGGCGGCGGCGCCAGCAGTGGTGGCACGCTCATCAGCGTCGGCCTGGGCGTGCTGCTGTGGGGCATCAGTGCAGGCGTGCGTGCACTGGCCCTGCGGCGGGGCTGGTGGCAGCGCGAGTTCGGTGCGCTGGTGCTGCGGCTTGCGCTGGCGGTGCTGCTGGGTGCGCTGCTGGCGCAGCTGCTGCTGACCGCCGTGCTGCAGCCGGCGCTGGCACTGGGCTGGGTGGATTTCGGCGGCCGGGCGGGCGACTTCCGCCCGGTGGCGCGGCTGGCCTATCTGCTCAACACCGTGCTGCTGCTGGGCCTGTGGACCGCACTGTGGGCCGGCCTGCACAGCCTGCGCCAGGCGCGCCACGCGGAACTCGAACGCCTGCGGGCCGAGGCCCAGCGCAGTGCGCTGGAACGCGATGCACTGCGCGCGCGCTTGAATCCGCACTTCATGTTCAATGCGCTGAACAACCTGCGCGCGCTGATCCTCGAGGACCCCGAGCGCGCACGGCAGATGGTCACCGATCTGTCGCGCACGCTGCGCCACGCGCTGGAGCACGCGCGCAACGAGGAGGCACTGCTGGCCGACGAGCTGGCCGTGGTGCGCGATTACCTGGCCGTTGAGGCCGTGCACTACGAACAGCGCCTGCAGGTACGCATCGACGTGAGTGACGAGGCGGCGCAGGCACGGTTGCCGGTGATGGCGCTGCAGCTGCTGGTGGAAAATGCGATCAAGCACGGCATCGCGGTGTGTCCTGGCGGCGGCGAGGTCCGTATCAGCGCGCAGTGCCGCGACGGCCTGCTGCGGCTGCAGGTCGACAACCCGCTGGGTGTGGCCACGGCCGGCACGGATGCCGCGACCGCCGGGCATGGCGTCGGCCTGGCCTACCTGCGCTCGCAGCTCGGCCGTGGCGGCCGCTTCCATCTGCAACCGCTGGACGGCCGCATGCAGGCCGTCCTGGAGATTCCGCAATGCGCACGACCCTGAGTGTCCTGATCGTCGATGACGCGCGGCTGGCGCGGCAGGAACTGCGCACGCTGCTGGCGGCGCTGCCGTGGGTGCAGTGCGTGGGCGAGGCCGATGACGTACCGGCGGCGCGCGAAGCAATCGCACGGCTGAAGCCCGACCTGGTGCTGCTGGATGTGCAGATGCCGTCCGGCACCGGCTTCGACGTGCTCGATGGCCTGGACCCGGCGCCGGCGGTGGTGTTCGTCACCGCCTACGATGCCTATGCGGTGCGTGCCTTCCAGACCAATGCGCTGGATTACCTGGTCAAGCCGGTGGAAGCGCCGCGCCTGCATGAAGCGCTGGAACGCGCGCGCCAGCAGGACATGCCTGCGGCGCCGGCGGTGGTTGCGGGTGGCAGCCTGAGCGCGCAGGACCAAGTGTTCGTGCGCGATGGCGAACGCTGCTGGTTCGTGGCGGTGGGCGAAATCCGCCGGCTGGTGGTGGATGGCAACTACACCCGCCTGTGGTTCCGCGACCAGAACGCGCTGTTGACGCGCAGCCTGAGTGCGCTGGAAGCACGCCTGCCCGCTGAACTGTTCTTCCGCGCCAACCGCAACACGCTGGTGAACCTGCGGCGCATCCGCAGCGTTACCCCCAGTATTGGCGATGGCTACGACCTGGCGCTGGATGATGGCAGCGAGGTGGAAGTGTCGCGGCGGCAGGCGCGTGAGCTGCGCGAGCGGATGGCGTTGTAGCCGCTGCTACAGCTCGGCGGGCTGACCCCTTAAACGGGCCATGACCCCTTCGCCGCCATGCTGGATGACCAGCTCGAGCCCGTAATGGCTGCAGAGTCGCCGCATGATGTCCAGGCCCAGACCGTTGCCCTCACTGCCATCTCGCTTGTCGAAGGGCCGCGGTTCGGGCCAGTTGCCCAGAAAGGGCGATGTACCCGCCGTGTTGTGCACCAGCAGGTGACCGTCCTGCCATGCAATCAGGACCTCTCCCTGCGCGGTATGCGCGAACGCATTGCCGACCAGATTGGCCAGGACGACGCGCAGGGCCGCCTCGGGCGCACGCAGCGCGGCCTCGTTGGGCACGGTCAGCCGTACTTCGACAGGCCGCGCGGCCAGCAACGGAGACTGCTCGATGATCACCCGTTCCAGCAGCGGTACCAGCTTGACCGGCGGAGCACCGTGGCTGGCGGTTTCTTCGCGTGCAAGCGCCAGCAGCGCCGCGATGGCCTGCTGCAGCTGCAGTGCCGAAAGGCGGATGTGCTGCACATGCTGGCGGCCACGCGCGGACAGCGCTGGCTCGCTGGATAGTTGGCCTGCCGCACTGGAGATGACGCTCAGAGGGGTGCGCAGCTCATGGCTGGCATCGCGCGTGAACGCCTGTTCGCGGGCAAGGAAGGCAGCGACGCGTGCGGACAACCCGTCGAGCGCGCGCGCGAGTACGCCAATCTCGTCACCGTCGAAGCGTGCTGCCAAGCGCATGCCGTGGCCAGGTTCCGGCTGCAGCGCTTCAACCTCTTCGACCAGCACGTAGAGCGAGCGCGTGCTGCGATGGGCGAGCCACATGCCAAGAGCAATCGCCGCGATCAAGACCAGCAGTGCCGTGCCGGCCAGCAGCATGACAACCCGGTCGCGGATCGGTCGGACCACCAGTTGCGCGCTGACTTCCGACACGAGCCACGCAGGCGGGGCGCCGGCCGGAGGATCGATCCGCTTGAGATGGTAGTGCCGCCCATCGACGCCTGCGAACTCCGAGCGCCAGGGTTCCTTTGCGAACTCGCTGCGTAGATCGTCGGGGAAGGTCGAGGGTGAGTCATGCAGCTGGATGGCGGCGTCGGCAGGCGTCCCCCAGTCCCCTTCGTGCGCGTGGCGGGCAAGCTGGGCCCGCGCTTCACGCTCCAGCTGGGCGTTGAAGATGCTGTCTTCCACCACGTACATGAACACCATCGAATAGGTGCCGAACACCATCGCGGTGAACAGCGCGAAGGCGGTGAATGTGGTCACCAGTCGACGGCGCAGGCGCTGGGTTGGTCGCGGCTTCATGGCGAGGCTTCCAGACGGAAGCCGACGCCGTGGACGGTTCGCAGCATCTCGCCTTCGAACGGCCTGTCCAGTGCCTGCCGCAACAGATACAGGTGCGATCGCAGCGGATCGGAAGGCGGTGCCTCATCACCCCACAGGCGTTGAACGAGCTCGCTGCGCGTGACCGTTCGCGGCCAGGCCTCGGCTAGCATGAGCAGGATGCTCTGCGGGACCTGTGCCAGTTCCAGCAGCATTCCGGCACGCCAGGCCTGGCCGCTGCGGCGGTCGATGCTCAACGGTCCAACCTGCAGGAGGTTCGGTTGACCCACGCGATGGCGGCGGGCGAGGGCGAGACAGCGGGCGAGCAGTTCGGCGTCGTCGAAGGGCTTGACCAGATAGTCATCTGCGCCCGCAGCGAAGCCCTGCAGCTTGTCGCCGATCGCATCTCGTGCGGTCAGCATCAGCACCGGGACGTGCCGATCGCTTCGCTCGCGCAGCCGATGGCAGACGGTCGTGCCATCGATGCCGGGCAACCCGATATCGAGCAGTAATACATCCGGCGGTGATGCCAGTGCCAACTGCAGCCCGAGGTGTCCTTCAGCGGCAAAATCGACCAGATGGCCATGCGCCTGCAGCATGTCGATGATGGCCGAGGCCAACGGCAGGTTGTCTTCAATCAACAGCAGGCTCAGGCGCTCGGCGTCCATGGTCAGGGCTGCATGCGGGCCAGGAGAGCGTTAGCTTCGTCCAGTCCGGGCTGCTTTTCCAGCACAGCCAGTACCTGCGAACGGGCCAGTTCGGTCCGGCCCAGGCGCCAGTGGGCTTCTGCCATCGCGACCTGCAGCCTCGGTTCGTCCATATGCGGGCTGGCCAACTGCATGATGGACAGCGCGTCGGTGATGGCGCTGGCATCCTTGGCGCCCTTCAGCTGGTAGAAGCCCAGCATGCCGATCAACTCCACGTGATGGTCGGAAGGGCGCTGCGCCAGTTCTCGTGCCGCCTGTCCATCGCGCTGCTGCAGGTGCTGCTCGACCAGCGCCATGCTGCGCTCGTCGCGCCATGCCTGGCGCGCCAGTGGCACGCGTCCGCTGGCGCGCACGAAGGCATCGGCCAGCGCGGCGGTCGAGAACGGGTTCTGGCCAGTCAGCAGGCGTCCGTCGACCACGACTTTCGGCATCATCAGCGGTGCCTCCTGCCAGCGTGCGCCCAGCTCGCGCATGCGCGGTTCGAGCTGGAACGCGAATTCCTTCGCCCAGCGTTTGCCAAACAGGGCTTCTTCCTCTTCCGTGAAACCGGTCATGGCGCGGCCATCCACCATCGCCCGGCCATCGGGAAGGCGAACACCTGCCAGCGCGGCCGGGCCATGGCACACCGCCGCGACCAACCCGCCCTGCTGCCAGATGCCGGCAATCGTGGCGTGCAGGGCGGTGTCGACGGGAAGATCGAACATGGCGCCCTTGCCGCCGATCACCAGGACGCCCTGGTAGTCGCTGGCACGCAGTCGTGCGGTGGGCACGGTCGCGGCCAGCTTGCCCATGGCCTGCGGATCGGCAAGGACGGCGGCATTGAAAGCCTCGGAGGGGTTGTACTTGTCAGCCTCGACGGCGCCACCTCGCGGACTTGCCACATCAATGTCGAAGCCGTTCTGCTTGAGGATCAGCCAGGCCTGCGCGAATTCGTCCATCTCGAAGCCCGGACGGGTCTTGCCCTGGTCCCGGCCTTCGCTGCTGACCACGAGCAGCACCCGCGGTGATGCGGCAGATGCGGAAGGGAGGGACATGGCTGCGGGGAGAAGGAGGGCCAACAGGCCGGACAACAGAGGGCGGTGGAAGCGGTTCATGCAGGACTCTCCGGGAGATGTACGCGCACTGTGGCCGTCAAATGTGAAGCAGACTTCAAGCGCATCGACCGTTACCCTGATGACCTGTTCCCGCCCGTGCATGCCATGTCCATCGTCCTCACTGAATTCGCCCGTCCCCGCCTGTTCCCGCGCGTGCCGCGCGCCAACACCATCCAGGACGTCAGCGCCGAACAGTTCCAGGCGCACCTCAACGCGCATGCGCCGCTGAAGGTGCTCGACGGCTATGCGCCGTTCTGCAAACTGTTTGTCTACGAGAACTGGACCAGCACGCGCTGCCTGACCGTGCCGGTCACCGAGGCCAACCGCCACCTGCTGCGCAGCGGCTACGAGGCGCGCAACCGCGAGGAGCTGCCGGTGCTGGTGCGCTGGTTCGAGGGCGTGGAATCGCCGCGCGCGAACTATCTTGTGGTGATCCTGTACAGCGCCGAGCAGCTGGCGAAGGAAGGCTCGCCGATCGACGCGGACTGGGGCATCGTCGGCTGCATCTACACCGCCGAGCCGGAAGAAGTGCCGATGGCGCCGATCACCATGATGCGCAATGCGCTGGGCGTGGAGGAGGGCGGTTCCGGCGTGCCGCTGGACCGGGAGGCCTACCAGCGCGCCGTGCGGTTCTGGGAGAACAACGCCAACTGGCGGCCGTGAGTCACCGACCCCAGTGGGTCCACGCCATGCGTGGATGTTCTCCGGTCAATCGGCTTTCCACTCCCACCACGGGTAATGGTATTCGCGGTCGGTCGCCTGCCAGTGCTGACCGCACTGCATACAGGCAACGTGATGGCATTCGCCCCAGCCGTCATCGGCATCGCCTGCCGAGAGCAACCGCATCTGCCCCTGTTCGATCAGCCTGCGCGGGTCGAAGAACAGATACGTCGGCGTGAGCGCGCACAGGCAGCCGGCCTGCGCCTGCCAGTAGCGCAGGCGTTTCAGCGCAGACTGCAGATGCACCTGGTTGGCCAGCAGCGCGCCCCCCAGCGTGACCCCGGCGCAGGCCCGCTCGATGCGGTCGGCATGCGGCGCCAGGGCATCCAGCAGTGCGTGATCAAACGTCACCGCGACCCGGCAGGCCGAAGCATGGATACGCGTGGCATCACCACTCAGCAGGTCCTGCAGCAGGGCATCGGCCGCGGACATCAGCGGGCCTTGCCGATGGGCGCGTAATGCCCTGCGGTCAGCCGCAGCAGATCGGCCGGTGCCAGTTCTACTTCCACGCCACGGCGGCCGGCGCTGACGTGCAGCGTCGCAAGGTTCTGCGCGCTGGCATCGAGAAAGCTGCGCAGCCGCTTCTTCTGGCCGAGGGGACTGATGCCCCCCACCAGATAGCCGGTCGCGCGCTGCGCGGCGTCGATGGCGGCCATCTCGCACTTCTTGCAGCCGGCGGCCTCGGCCAGCGCCTTCAGGTCCAGCTGGCCGCCCACCGGTACGATCGCCACCAGCAGTTCGTGGGTTTCGCTGCTGGCCAGCAGGGTCTTGAACACCTGTGCCGGATCCAGGCCGAGCTTGTCCACGGCCTCGCCGCCGTAGGATTCGGCGTGGGCGTCGTGCACGTAGCTGCGCACGGTATGGGCGATCTTCTCGCGCTTGAGCAGGTTGATGGCGGGAGTCATGGGGGGCATCGTAGCGCGCGCGGGTCGCGTTGCCTTGACCGAGGCTACTGCCGGAGCGCATCCACGCATGGCGTGGATGTACTGCATCTGGGATGCGTGGTGCATGGCCGCACGCAATCGCAGACGCCTAGTAGATCCACGCCGTGCGTGGATGCGTGGTGCATCGCAAACGCAGAACGGGCGCCCGAAGGCGCCCGTTCCGTGTGCATCCATTGCTGGGGTCAGAGCCTTTTCCTGCGGAAAGGGATCCGACCCCACAGCCTCTGTAGAGCCACGCCATGCGTGGCTGCATCGGCCGATCAGTAGCGGTAGTGGTCCGGCTTGAACGGGCCTTCCACCGGCACGCCGATGTAGTCGGCCTGTTCCTGGGTCAGGGTGGTCAGCTTCACGCCGATCTTTTCCAGGTGCAGGCGGGCCACTTCTTCGTCCAGGTGCTTGGGCAGCAGGTAGACCTTCTTCTCGTAGCTGTCCTTGTTGGCCCACAGGTCGATCTGGGCCAGGGTCTGGTTGGCGAACGAGTTGGACATGACGAAGCTCGGGTGGCCGGTGGCGCAGCCCAGGTTCACCAGGCGGCCTTCGGCCAGCAGGAAGATCGCATTGCCATTCGGGAAGATGTACTTGTCCACCTGCGGCTTGATGTTGACGTGCTGCACGCCCGGGAACGCCACCAGCGCATCGACCTGGATCTCGTTGTCGAAGTGGCCGATGTTGCAGACGATGGCCTGGTCCTTCATCGCGCTCAGGTGCTCGATGCGGATGATGTCCTTGTTGCCGGTGGTGGTGACGTACAGGTCGGCACGGCCCAGGGTCGATTCGATGGTGTTGACTTCATAGCCTTCCATCGCCGCCTGCAGGGCGCAGATCGGGTCGATCTCGGTGACGATGACGCGCGCACCGTAGGCACGCAGCGAAGCGGCGCAGCCCTTGCCCACGTCGCCGTAGCCGCAGACCACGGCCACCTTGCCGGCCAGCATCACGTCCATCGCGCGCTTCAGGCCATCGGCCAGCGACTCGCGGCAGCCGTAAAGGTTGTCGAACTTGCTCTTGGTGACCGAGTCGTTGACGTTGATCGCCGGGATCAGCAGGGTGCCGGCCTGGGCCAGCTGGTACAGGCGGTGCACGCCGGTGGTGGTCTCTTCGGAGACGCCCTTCCAGTCCTTGACCACGCGGCCCCAGTAACCCGGGCGCTCGGTGGCCACGCGCTTGAGCAGGTTCTTGATGACCTGTTCTTCGTGCGAGGAGGAGGCGGTGTCGACCCAGTCGCTGCCGTTTTCCAGCTCGTAGCCCTTGTGGATCAGCAGGGTCACGTCACCGCCGTCGTCCACCACCAGCTCCGGACCGGTCAGGGTGCCGTCGGGCAGGGTGAAGGTCAGCGCGTCCAGCGTGCAGTCCCAGTACTCTTCCAGGGTTTCGCCCTTCCAGGCGAACACCGGGGTGCCGGTGGCGGCGATGGCCGCAGCGGCGTGGTCCTGGGTCGAGAAGATGTTGCACGAGGCCCAGCGCACGTCGGCGCCGATGTCCTTCAGGGTTTCGATCAGCACCGCGGTCTGGATGGTCATGTGCAGCGAACCGGTCACGCGCACGCCCTTCAGCGGCAGGCTGGTGGCGTGCTTGCGGCGGATCGACATCAGGCCCGGCATCTCGTGCTCGGCGATGTCCAGTTCCTTGCGACCCCAGTCGGCCAGGGTGATGTCGCGGATCTTGTAGTCACCTTCGGTGGAGAAGGTCTTGGCAACAGCGTTCATGCAGTAGCTCCGGTTGTGGGCGAGCGGGTACTCGCATCTAGCCGGGCGCCGTTGTTACAAAGCCACCTTACCGAGCCTGGCCGGGCCTCAGCGGATCCGGTCGCAGCGCCCCTCGGCAGGGGAGAACGCCCAGTATATCGCGGCCCCGGGCCGGAGCAGGAGCGACCCAACCATCGGCAGATGGGGCGCGGGTCGGCGCCTGTTAAGGTCGAGGGTCTTCACGCATCCAAAACAGGAAGAACGATGAGCAAGCACGCGCGCCGCAGCCGGCGCTGGACCGGCCTGGTCCTGTCCTTGGCCCTGCTGGCGGTGGTCCCGCAGGCCTGGTCGGCCGACAGTCCGCAGGTGGCCGCCGCCCGGGACGTGGCCGGTTATGAGCTGCCCTCGGCCGCGCTGCAGGCGGTGGTCGATGCGCCGCGTGCGCCCAGCCTGTTCCTGTCGCCGCGCCGCGACGTGGCCGCGCTGATGCAGATGCCGTCGCTGCCGTCGATCCAGGTGGTGGCGCAGCCGGAACTGAAGCTGGCCGGCATCCGCATCAACCCGCGCACGTTCTCCGACAGCCGCTTCAGCTTCGGCGAGAAGCTGTGGCTGATGAATGTGGCCGACGGCAAGGAACGGCAGATCAGCGGCCTACCGGCGCAGCTGTCGATCGCCGGCCTGGCCTGGTCGCCCGACCAGAAGTGGCTGGCCTTCAACCAGGTCGACGCCGCCAGCGGTGCCAACGAGCTGTGGCTGGTGGACGTCGCCAACGGCAGTGCGCGCCGCCTGCAGGCCAACCTCAATACGGTGTTCGGCGACGGTTACCAGTGGCTGCCCGACAGCCGCGGCCTGATCGTGATGACCCGCCTGGCCAATGCCGGTGATCCGCCGCCTGCCGATGGCATCCCGACCGGCCCGGCCGTGCAGCAGACCGGCAGGAGCAGCGGCGTAGTCTCCATCCGCACCTACCAGGACCTGCTGAAGAACGAAGCCGACGCGCGCCTGTTCGATTACTACGCGCGTGCGCAGCCGATGCAGGTCGGCCTGGACGGGCAGGCCCGCGCCATCGGCATGGCCGGCATCTACCTGGGCCTGTCGGTCTCGCCGGACGGCAACTACCTGCTCAGCCAGACCGTGCAGCGCCCGTATTCCTACGTGGTGCCGGTGGGCAGCTTCCCGCGCCGCATCGACGTGCTCGACCGCAACGGCCAGCTGGCCCACAGCGTAGCCTCGCGTCCGCTGGTGGAAGGCCTGCCGACCGGCAACGATGCCGAGGTGACCGGCGTGCGTGACATCAGCTGGCGCGCCGATGCGCCGGCCACCCTGGTCTGGGCAGAAGCGCAGGACGGCGGTGACCCGAACCGCGACGCCAAGGTGCGCGATGCGGTGTTCATGCAGGCCGCGCCGTTCGAGACGCCGCCGGTGACCCTGGCCCAGCTGGGCAGCCGTTTCGGTGGCATCACCTGGGGCCGTGGCGATCTGGCCCTGCTCAGCGAATCGTGGTGGAAGACGCGCAACACCAAGACCTGGCGCATCACCCCGGACGACGCGACGCAGTCGCCGCAGCTGCTGTGGGACCGCGATGCACAGGACCGCTACAGCGATCCTGGCCGCGCCGGCGTGGTGCGCGACGTCAACGGCCGCAGCCGCCTGCAGACCACCGCCGATGGCCGAAGCATCTTCCTGTACGGGCAGGGCGCGTCGCCGGAAGGTGACCGTCCGTTCGTCGACCGCTTCGACATCGAAAGCCGCAAGGCCACCCGCCTGTTCCATTCGCAGGCACCGGTCTATTCGGCACCGGTCGCGCTGCTGGACCAGGAAGGTGAGTCGCTGCTGCTGACCCGCGAAAGCCCGGACGAGCCGACCAACTTCTATGTGCAGTCGCTGGCCCAGGCCGATGCCGCACCGCGCGCGCTGACCCGTTTCGCCCATCCGCTGCCGCAGCTGAAGGGCGTGCAGAAGGAACAGATCCGCTACAAGCGTGCCGATGGCGTGGACCTGACCGCGACGCTGCTGCTGCCGCCGGGGTACGACCCCAAGCGTGACGGCCCGCGCCCGCTGCTGATGTGGGCCTACCCGGGTGAGTTCAAGAGTGCCGCGGCCGCCAGCCAGGTGACCGATTCGCCGTATCGCTTCAACGCGATCAGCTACTGGGGTCCGCAGGCGTTCCTGGCCAAGGGCTACGTGGTGCTGGCCAGCCCGACCATGCCGATCATCGGCGAGGGCGACAAGGAACCCAACGACACCTACATCGAACAGCTGGTAGCCAACGCACAGGCCGCAGTGGATGAGGTGGTACGTCGTGGCGTGACCGACCGCGAGCACATCGCCATCGGTGGCCATTCCTACGGTGCGTTCATGACAGCCAACCTGCTGGCGCATACCCGCCTGTTCAAGGCCGGCATCGCCCGCAGTGGTGCCTACAACCGCACGCTCACCCCGTTCGGTTTCCAGGCCGAGGAGCGCAACTACTGGCAGGCGCAGGACGTCTACCAGAAGATGGCGCCGTTCAACTACGCGGACAAGATCAAGGATCCGATCCTCTTCATCCACGGCGTGGACGACAACAACTCCGGCACGTTCCCGATCCAGAGCGAGCGCATGTTCGCCGCGGTGAAGGGCCTGGGCGGCACCGCGCGGCTGGTGATGCTGCCGAACGAATCGCATGCCTACCGCGCACGCGAATCGATCATGACGATGCTGGCCGAGAGCGAGCGCTGGCTGGAGCAGACCCTCGGCCCGGTGCAGCAGGGCAAGGCGAAGACGAAGCGCTGACCGCGCACGTGATGATGGCGGCCCCTGCAACGGGGGCCGCCTGTTGCTCCGGCGGGGTAGAGTCGACCGTTGGTCGACTGCCCTTCTTTCAGCCGCTGGAAATCCCGCGCTGCGCGCGATAGTCGACCAACGGTCGACTCTACCCCGTCGGTATTTCCCTGATCGGTGCATCTGTAGCCGGACGATACGTGCAGATGAAACCATTCCTGCAACGCAGCAACGGCTTCGAATTGGGATAGGCTTGGCGACGGATCATGCCCCGAGGTTCGTGCGTCGCCGATGAACGAGTACCGCAGCAGCATCGAATTCGCTTCCCCCGATCTTCCGCTTCGCGATGATGTGCGCCGACTGGGCGCACTTGTCGGCGATCTGCTGGTCGAACAGGTTTCCGCCGCGTTTCTCGACGACGTCGAGGACGTGCGCACCCGCGCGATCGCGCGCCGCGAGAACCAGGCACCGCTGTCCGAGCTGGCCGATGGCCTGGCCGGTCGCACGCCGGAGCAGGCCGAAACCATGGTGCGTGCTTTCAGCACGTACTTCCAGGTGGTCAACATCGCCGAGCGCGTGCACCGTATCCGTCGCCGCCGTGACTACCAGCGTGCCGGTACCGCCGCGGCGCAGCCCGATGGCCTGCAGGACGCGCTGCAGCACCTCAAGGCGCAGGGCGTAGGCCTGAACGAGCTGGCGCTGTGGTTGCCGCGCATCGACATCGAACCGGTGTTCACCGCGCACCCGACCGAAGCGGTGCGCCGCGCGCTGCTGGAAAAAGAACAGCTGATGGTGGCCAGCCTGGTGGACAACCTGGACGGCCAGCGCACGCCGGGCGAGGCGGCTGCCGATGCCGCGCGCTTCCGCATGGCGCTGACTGCGTCGTGGCAGACCACCGATTCCTCGCCGGTGCGGCCCACCGTCGATGACGAACGCGAGCACGTCGGCTTCTATCTGGTGCAGGTGCTGTACCGGGTGATTCCGGTGCTGTACGAATCGCTGCAGCAGGCGCTGCGCGATACCTACGGCGAGGAGCTGCCGCTGCCGCGCCTGCTGCGCTTCGGTACCTGGGTGGGCGGTGACATGGACGGCAACCCGAACGTGGATGCCGGCACCATCCGCAACACGCTGGATGCACAGCGGCAGGCCGTGCTCGGGCGCTACCAGAAGGAACTGCTGCAGCTGGCCAGCCTGCTCAGCCAGTCCACCGAACGGGTGGGCGTGAGCGAAGCCCTGCAGGCGCGCGTGGCGCACTACCAGCAGCTGCTGCCGCAGGTCCAGTCGCGCCCCCGCCACGCCGATATGCCGTACCGCCTGCTCAACGACCGCATGCGCGCGCGGCTGCAGGCCACGCTGGATGATGGCGACGGTGCCTATGCCGGCCCGGACGAACTGATCGACGACCTGCAGCTGATCCTCGACAGCCTGCGTGCCCACCGTGGCGAGCACGCTGGTGGCTTCGCGGTGCAGCGCCTGCTGTGGCGGGTGAAGACCTTCGGTTTCCATCTGGCGCGGCTGGACGTGCGCCAGGAGTCGAGCGTGCATGCACGCGCACTCGCTGCGGTGCTGGGCGGCGAAGACGCCTGGCAGGCGCTGGATGCACTGGGACGTGCACGCCTGCTGGGCCCGCATGCCAGCGGCGAAATGCCGCTGCCCAAGGCCGATGACGAGGGCAACCAGCGCCTGGATGCGGTGTTCGTGGCGCTGGCCGATGCACGTGCACGCCATGGCGGCGATGCACTGGGCAGCTACATCATTTCAATGGCGCACGATCGCGGCGACGTGCTGGCCGTGCTGGCGCTGGCGCGACGCGGTGGCCTGGTCGATGCCGATGGTGGCGTGCCGCTCGACATCGCGCCGCTGTTTGAAACCGTGGACGACCTCAAGCGCGGCACCGCCACCCTGCGCGACCTGCTGGAGGATCCGGTGTACCGCGCGCACCTACGTGCACGCGACGACGTGCAGATGGTGATGCTGGGTTATTCGGACAGCAGCAAGGACGGCGGCATCGCCGCCTCGCGCTGGGGCCTGCAGCGTGCGCAGGTGGAACTGCTGGATGTCGCGGCCCAGGCCGGCATCCGCCTGACCTTCTTCCATGGCCGTGGCGGTTCGATCAGCCGTGGCGGCGGCAAGACCACCCACGCGGTGGATGCATCGCCACGCGGCAGCATCGATGGCCGCCTGCGCGTGACCGAGCAGGGCGAGGTGATCCACCGCAAGTACGGCATCCGCGCGCTGGCGCTGCGCTCGCTGGAACAGGCCACCGGTGCGGTGCTGCGCGCCAGCCTGCGGCCGCGTGCGCCGGAGCCGCGCGAAGACGGGTGGCGGCCGGTGATGGACACCGTGTCGGCGGCCAGCAGCGAGGTCTATCGAGCCTTCGTCGGCCAGTCCGGCTTCATGGACTATTTCCGCACGGCCACGCCGATCGACGTGATCGAGCGGATGACCCTGGGCTCGCGGCCGTCGCGCCGGCTGGGCCAGGACGCGGCGCTGGGCAACCTGCGCGCGATTCCGTGGGTGTTCGCCTGGAGCCAGGCGCGTGCCGTCATTCCGGGCTGGTACGGCGTCGGCAGCGGCCTGCAGGCGGCGGTGGACGCCGGCCACGAACAGACGCTGCGCGAGATGGCGCGTGACTGGCCGTTCTTCCGCACCTTCCTCGACGACATCGCGATGGTGCTGTCGAAGGGTGACATCACCATCGCCGAACAGTTCTCGCAGCTTTCCGGCAACCTGCACGGGCGCTTCTTCCCGCAGGTCGAAAAGGAGCTTGCGCTGACCCGGCACTGGCTGCTGGCGCTGATGGGGCAGCAGACCCTGCTGGATCATGATGCGCGGCTGGCGCTGTCGATCCGCCTGCGCAATCCCTACGTGGATCCGATCAGCGTGCTGCAGGTGGACCTGCTGCAGCGCTGGCGGGCCAGCGGACGCGAGGATGACGACCTGCTGCGCGCGCTGGTGGCCTGCGTCAACGGCGTTTCGCAGGGCGTACAGAACACCGGCTGACCTGCGAATTCGAAGGGGTAGTGCCGGCCACTGGCCGGCAATCCCATCATGTCTGGCAGCGCGCAAGGTTGCCGGCCAGCGGCCAGCGGCCGGCACTGCCGGGTTCGCGGTCAGTCTTCCGGCGACGGCGGATTCGACGCCAGCAGCTCCAGGTGCCGCTGTTCCATTTCCTGCCGCAGCTGGCGGCGGATCTGCGCAGCGGCCTGGCGGCGCTTCTCGTCCGAGCTGGCCGGCTGCAGCGGCGGCACCGCCGTCGGCCGGCCTTCCTCGTCCACCGCCACCATGGTGAAGAAGCAGCTGTTGGCGTGGCGCACGCTGCGCTTGAGGATGTCCTCGGCCACGACCTTGATGCCGATCTCCATCGACGAGGTGCCGGTGTAGTTCACCGAGGCCAGGAAGGTGACCAGCTCGCCCACCGCGATGGGCTGGCGGAACATCACCTGGTCCACCGACAGGGTGACCACGTAGCTGCCGGCGTAGCGGCTCGCGCAGGCGTAGGCCACCTGGTCGAGCAGGCGCAGGACGGCGCCGCCGTGGACCTTGCCGGAGAAATTGGCCATGTCCGGCGACATCAGCACGGTCATGGACAGCTGGTGGGTTTTCAGTTCGGTCGACATGCGCCGATTGTATCGGCGTGGCGTAGCTCTTGTAGAGCCGAGCCCATGCTCGGCTGCTCTTGGCGCAGGCAAAAGAAAGCCGAGCATGGGCTCGGCTCTACAGAAAGCAGAAGGGCCGCTTGCGCGGCCCTTCTTCAACATCAGCCGACTAACAGCCGGCTCTACCCGCAAGCTTTACTTCAGCTTCGCATCGGCGCGCAGGGCGGCGGCGCGGTCGGTCTTCTCCCAGGAGAAGGCCGTGGCGTTGACGGTCTCGCCTTCGCCGTTGAGGTAGCTGAATTCCTTCGGCTTGCGGCCGAAGTGGCCGTAGGCGGCGGTCTGCTGGTACATCGGGTGCACCAGGTCCAGCATCTTGATGATGCCGTACGGGCGCAGGTCGAAGTGCTTGCGGATCAGCTTCTCGATCTTGTCGTCGCTGATCTTGCCGGTGCCGAAGGTGGTGACCGAGATCGAGGTCGGCTCAGCCACGCCGATGGCGTAGGAGACCTGCACTTCGCAACGGTCGGCCAGGCCGGCGGCAACCACGTTCTTGGCGACGTAGCGGGCCGCGTAGGCCGCCGAACGGTCGACCTTGGACGGGTCCTTGCCGGAGAAGGCGCCACCACCGTGACGGGCCCAGCCGCCGTAGGTGTCGACGATGATCTTGCGGCCGGTCAGGCCGCAGTCGCCCACCGGACCGCCGATCTCGAACTTGCCGGTCGGGTTGATGTGGAACTTGGTGCCCTTGTGCAGCCACTTGGCCGGCAGCACCGGCTTGATGATCTCTTCGCGGACGGCCTCGATGAGGTCCTTCTGCTTGATGCCCGGGGCATGCTGGGTGGACAGGACGACGGCGTCGATGGCCGAGACCACGCCGTTTTCATAGCGCAGGGTGACCTGGCTCTTGGCGTCCGGGCGCAGCCAGGACAGCGGCGAGTTGCGCTTCTTGCGGATCTTGGCCTGCTGCTCGACCAGGCGGTGCGACAGATGGATCGCGGCCGGCATGAAGCTGTCGGTCTCGTTGGTGGCGTAGCCGAACATCAGGCCCTGGTCGCCAGCGCCCATTTCCTCCGGCTTCTTGCGGTCCACGCCCTGGGCGATGTGCGGCGACTGCTTGCCGATCAGGTTCAGCACGCCGCAGGTGGCGCCGTCGAAGCCGACGTCGGAGCTGTCGTAGCCGATGTCCGTGATGACCTTGCGGGTCAGGGCTTCCAGGTCGATCCAGGCGCTGGTGGTGATTTCACCGGCGACGATGGCAACACCGGTCTTGACCATGGTCTCGCACGCCACGCGGGCGCGCTGGTCCTGGGTCAGGATCGCGTCCAGCACCGCATCGGAGATCTGGTCGGCAACCTTGTCCGGATGGCCTTCGGAGACCGACTCGGAGGTGAAGAGATAGCTGGACATCAGGCGGTATATCCCTTGATTCGGATGGAAAGATGGGCGCGCATCATACACGGGGTGCGCCGCCTGTGCATTGTGAACCCGTATGGGTTGCCGGTGGTTAAGGTGTTGTGCCCGCCGGGACAAGGCCTGGCGAGGCCCCGGGGCCCATGGTGCGCAGGCAGTGTTCCACTGGCGTGACTATTGGCGGGCGGCCTTCACGGCCCGGGGCCCAGCGGTCCCGGCCGTCACCGTTCTGCCGCCAAACCGCCATCTGCCTGCCGCGCGGCGGGCGCAGGCTCTCGGCCAATCCGGCCGCCGGGCATCAGTGAGCACGCCATGCAGGAACTCGAGCAGCGCTTGCAGCAACGTTTCCCCGATTGGTTCCGCGGCCGCCGCGGGCATCTGGCGCGGCCCCTGCTGCGCAGCGTGGGCCGCTGGTCGCGGCTGGACCGGGTGGAGGCCTTCCTGCAGCGCAGCGCGAATCTGCGCGGCTTCGACTTCGTCGCCGCCGGCCTGGAGTTCCTCGAAAGCGGCTACCAGGTCGACCCGCTGGACCTGTCCCGGATCCCGGCCAGCGGTCGCCTGCTGATCGTGGCCAACCATCCCTCCGGTGCGCTGGACGCGCTGGCCCTGCTGGACGCGGTCGGCCGGGTCCGGCGCGACGTACGCATCGTCGCCAACGACCTGCTCGGCGCCATCGGTCCGCTGCAGGACCTGTTGCTGCCAGTGCGCATCCTCGCCGGCAAGGTCCAGCGTGGCAGCCTGCACGCGGTGGAAAAGGCGCTGGACGCCGAGCAGTGCGTCATCGTGTTCCCGGCCGGCGAAGTATCGCGGCTGTCGCTGCAGGGCATCCGCGACGGGCGCTGGCAGCGCGGCTTCGTCCGTTTTGCCCGTGCCGCCGGGGCGCCGGTGCTGCCGGTGCGGGTGGACGCGCGCAACTCAGCGCTGTTCTACGGCGCCTCGACCCTGTTCAAGCCGGCCGGCACCGCCCTGCTGGCGCGTGAGATGTTCGCCCGCCGCGGCCGCCCGCTGCGCCTGCGCATCGGCCAGCCGATGCAGCTGGGCCAGGGCGACCCCGGTGCGCAGCTGCTGGCGGTGCGCCGTGCGCTGTACGCCCTCGGCCCCGTGGACGGTGCCACCGGCAGCCTGCCGGCCGGCCCCGAGCCGCTGGCCGCCCCGGTGCCGCCGGCGCATGTGGCCGCCGATATCGCCCGGGCCACGGTGCTGGGACAGACCGGCGACGGCAAGCAGATCCTGCTGGCCACCTGTACGGCCGACTCTGCGCTGCTGCGCGAGCTGGGCCGGCTGCGTGAACTGACCTTCCGCCAGGTGGGCGAGGGCACCGGCCGCAGCCGCGACCTGGACGACTACGACCTGCAGTACCAGCACATCGTCATCTGGGATGGCAGCGCGCAGCGCATCGCCGGGGCCTACCGCATCATGCGCGGCGCACAGGCCCTGGCCCGCCGCGGCCTGGCCGGGCTCTACAGCGCCTCGCTGTTCCGCTATTCCGACGATGCCATCACCCGCATCGCCGAAGGCCTGGAACTGGGCCGCAGCTTCGTGGTGCCCGATTACTGGGGCAGCCGCAGCCTGGATTACCTGTGGCAGGGCATCGGTGCCTACCTCCAGTGCCAGCCGGGCATCCGCTACCTGTTTGGCGCGGTATCGATCAGCGCCGCGCTGCCGCGCGAAGCGCGCGAGCAGCTGGTGGCCTATTACCAGCGCTATTATGGAGCCTGCAGCGGCCTGGTCGAATCCAACCAGCCGTTCCAGTACTTTGCCGCACCGCCCAGCTTCGGTGAACTCGATGCCGGCGCCGCCTTCGACGTGCTGAAGGCCAACCTGGCCGCGCTGGGCACGGGTGTGCCGACGCTGTACCGCCAGTACACCGATCTGTGCGAACCCGGCGGCGCGCGCTTCCTGGCGTTCGGCGTCGACCCGGATTTCAGCGATTCAATCGACGGCCTGATCGAAGTTGACCTGCAGGCGATCCGGCCGAACAAACGCAAACGCTACCTGCGCGACGCAGGGATGCCGGCATGAGCGCGCTGGCGAACCTGTCGCCGCACCGGCGTGCAGTGTTCGTCTCCGATGTGCATCTCAGGTCGCGCCACTGCCACGCCGCCGAACTGGCCACCTTCCTCGGCCAGCTGCGCTGCGAGCGGCTCTACCTGGTCGGCGACATCATCGACCTGTGGTGGTTGGCGCACCGCCGTGCCAACTGGCGTGCCTCGCACAGCGAGGTGATCCAGGCACTGCATGCGCTGCGCCGGCAACCAAGCGTTGAACGCGGTACGGCGCCGGCTGGGCATGCGCTACTGGTCGCTGCCTGAATTCCTGAACAAGCGCAGCGGCGCCGCTGAGCGCTACATCGAGCGCTTCGTCCAGGCCGGCCTGGATGACGTGCGCCGGCGCGGACTGGACGGCATCATCTGCGGCCACATCCACCGCGCGGCGCTGGTCGAGTGGGATGGGCTGGTCTATGCGAACGATGGCGACTGGGTGGAAAGCCTGACCGCGCTGGCCGAAGACCACGATGGCGCATTGCGCCTGCTGGACCACCATGGGCAGACATGGGTGGAGCTGCCCGGCGCGCGGATGTCGCAGGCAGCGTAACGACCGCTTTCTGTAGAGCCGAGCCCATGCTCGGCTTGCGCTTGTAGAGCCGAGCGTTGCTCGACTGCTCCTTGGATGCCACGCGCTGCGCGTGGGAGTCGACTGACAGTCGACTCTACCGAACCTGTCGCGCTGCGCGCGCAAGCCGAGCATCGGCTCGGCTCTACATACACCACGCACAAGCGGCTAGCATCGGCGCATGGACTCGTTGACCCAGATCGTTCTCGGTGGCGCCGTCGCTGCCGCCATCGCTCCGCCCGGCCATCGCCGTGCGGCCCTGCTGGCCGGTGCCGCACTCGGCACGCTGCCCGACCTCGATGCCCTGTGGCTCGGCTTCGCCGCGGCCGACCCGGTGGCCAACATGGTCGACCACCGGAGTTTCAGCCATTCGCTGCTGGTGCTGCCGTGGGTGGCGACGCTGATCTGGTGGCTGTTCAAGCGCTTCGGCAACGGCCGCGTGGCGCAGTCACCGCTGCGCTGGTTCTGGGCCATCCAGCTGGCCCTGGTCACCCATCCGCTGCTGGATGCGTTCACCGTCTACGGCACGCAGCTGTGGTGGCCGCTGCGGCCGCATCCGACGATGGGCTCCAGCGTCTTCATCATCGACCCGGCCTATACCGTGTGGCTGCTGCTGGGCTGCGTGGTGGCCTGGTTCGCGCGCGCACGGCCGTGGGCGGGCAAGGTGCTGGGTGTCTCGCTGCTGGTCAGCACGGCCTACCTGGGCTGGGGCCTGGTGGCCAAGGCCCAGGTCGACCGCGCCGCACAGCAGAGCCTGGCCGCGATGGGCTTGGGCGACGCGCCGCGGTTCTCGGTGCCTATGCCGTTCAACACCCTGCTGTGGCGGGTGGTGGCGATGACGCCCAGTGGCTACGTGGTGGGCGACCGTTCGCTGGTGGCCGACCAGGGCCCGATGCGGTTTGAAGGCTACCCGTCCAACGTGCAGGCGCTGCGCGAAGCGTCCGCGATTCCGGCCGTGCAGCGGCTGCAGTGGTTCAACCGCGGGTTCATGCGCGCGCAGGTGGTGGACAACCAACTGGTGCTGAGTGACCTGCGCATGGGCCTGGAGCCGGACTATACGTTCAACTTCGCGGTGGCCGAACAGGTGGACGGGCAGTGGCGGGCGATCGTGCCGCAGCAGCAGCGCATGGATTACAGCAGCCCGGCCGCACGCGCCGATGCCGGGCACCGGCTGGCGGCGATGTGGCAGCGGATCTGGCAGGCGCCGCCGGCGGCGACCCTGCACATCGACCCGTAAACCCGCGCACCGCGCGGGCGGTACCTCAATACACCGTCGCGCGGCCCTGCACGAACGAATAGAAGAACACCGCGTTCGGGTCGTTCTGCACCAGGCGGAACTCGCGGCGCATGCCTTCCACGGTTTCCTCGTCAACAGCGCCGGCCTGCAGCAGCTGGTCGGCAGCCGACAGCAACAGCTGTTCCCAGAACGCGATCATCGTCTTGCGGCGTGCCGGTTCACGGTTGTCCAGGTGGATGGTCTTGATCTCGGTGTGCACGTCGCGGAAGCCACCGGCCAGCAGCAGGTTGCCGAGCTTGGCGCCAACGAACGGGTCGCCGCCGTGGTCATGCTGGAAATCATTGAAGGCCATCCAGTAGCGCCAGATGTGCGGCGAATACGGGTCGAGCAGGAAGGAGGCGTTCATCACCTCGGTGATGTAGACCGGCGACCCCGGGGCCAGCACTCGGCGCACTTCGCTGAGCACGCGGGCAGGGGAGGGCACGTGTTCCAGCACCCAGCACAGGAAGGCCGAATCGAAGCTGCGGGCCTCGAACGGCAGTTCACCGGCATCGGCCTGCTGCAGGGTGTAGCGGTCGCTGCACCACGGCGTGCGCGCCAGGTTCTCACGCGCGGTGGCCAGCTGCGCTTCGCTCAGGTCCACGCCGGTGACGTGCAGCCCGGGGAAGCGGCGCAGCAGGATTTCGGTCTGCGCACCGACGCCGCTGCCGACTTCCAGCAGGTGGCGCGCACCGGTGTAGTCGATCTGGCTGAAGATGCTCGATTCCAGCAGGCGTGCCTGGGTCATCAGGCGCTGCTGTTCGGTGCCGGAAAAACCGTGCAGGTAGGTCGGGGAAGAGATCGGCGGCGTCATGGTAGTGGCATCAGGCGGCGGAGGGCATCGCCGGTTCCCCGGCAATCAGGCGGTCGAAATACTCGGTGGTCAGCGCGATCTGGCTGGTCGGGTCCTCGGCACGATTGACCACCGCGCGGAAGGCGGCGTTCTCCGGCCGGTCCTTGGCGTACCAGCCCAGGTGCTTGCGGGCGATGCGCACGCCCTGCGGCTCACCGTAGAACGCGTGCAGCGCATGCAGGTGTCCCAGCAGGATGTCGCGCACTTCCTGCAGCGAGGGCGGCGGCAGTTCCTGGCCGGTGGCCAGGTAGTGCGCCACTTCACGGAAGATCCATGGCCGGCCCTGTGCCGAACGGCCGATCATAACCGCGTCCACGCCGGTCTGCTGCAGCACATGGGCGGCCTTCTGCGGCGAATCGATATCGCCGTTGGCGATGACCGGAATGCGCAGCGCGGCCTTGATCTCACCGATGGTGGCGTACTCGGCCTGGCCGGTGTAATGCTGGTCGCGGGTGCGGCCGTGCACGGCCAGCGCGGCGATGCCGCTGTCCTCGGCGATGCGCGCGATCACCGGGCCGTTGCGATGGTCGCAGTCCCAGCCGGTGCGGATCTTCAGGGTGACCGGCACGACCACCGCGTTGACCACGGCTTCGAGGATGCGCGCCACCAGCAGTTCATCGCGCATCAGCGCCGAGCCGGCCCAGGCGTTGCACACCTTCTTGGCCGGGCAGCCCATGTTGATGTCGATGATCTGCGCGCCGTGGTCGACGTTGTAGCGCGCCGCCTCGGCCAGCTGCTGCGGCTCGGTGCCGGCAATCTGCACGCTGATCGGCGCCGGCTCGCCTTCGTGGTCCATGCGGTGGATCGACTTGCGCGTGGTCCAGAAGCGCGGGTCGCTGATGGTCATTTCCGAGGCGGCCAGACCTGCACCCAGCCGTTTGCACAGCAGGCGGAAGGGCTTGTCGGTGACGCCGGCCATGGGGGCCAGCACGACGTTGGGGGCAATGGTGTACGGGCCGATCTGCATGTGCCCATTGTAGGCTGCAGGGCCCGCCGCAGCGCCGTCAGTGGCGGCCCTGTTCAGGCCAATCCGGACCGACCTCATGCCACACCGGCATCAGCAGATGCTTGATGGTCGCTTCCGCCGCCCCCACGGGCCGGTCATGGTGGGCGGCTGGGTCATTGGGGAAGGCCCATCCACGCCACCCATCGATGGGGCGGCACACGCACCCAGTAGATCCACGCCATGCGTGGATGGGGCGTTTCGCGGGACACAAGAAACCCCGGGCATTCGCACGCCCGGGGTTTTCATCCACGCATGGCGTGGATCTACGCGTCGGCCGGGGTGAAGCGCGGCATCGCCGCAGCGGCCCCTTCCTTCTCGGTGGAACGGCCGGCGAACTGGTTGGCGAAACGCACGTGGCGGGCGAACGGTGCGTCCGGCACCTGGGCGATGGAGGCCGCCAGCGCACCGTTGAAGGCATCACCGGCACCGGTGGTGTCGATGGCCTGCACCTGCTCGGCGCCCACGCGGTAGTACGGCTGGGTGTCGCCACGCAGGTTCTCGTCGGCGTGCGAAACGAACACGCCCACGGCACCCAGGGTGACCACCACGGTGCCGTTGCCAACCAGCTTGCGGCACAGCGCGTGCAGGCTGGCGCCATCCAGCGCGGCCACGTCGTCGGCATCCACGCGCTCACCCACGTGGCGGCCGAGCAGCGACGCGAACTCGGTCTCGTTCGGGGTCAGCACATCGGCCAGCTTCAGCAGGCCGATGCTGGACGGGGCGTCGGCCGGTGCGGCGTTGAGCACGGTGGTGACACCGGCTTCGCGCGCCGCAGCCAGCGCGGCTTCGATGGTCTGCACCGGCGATTCCAGCTGCACCAGCACCACCTTGGCACCGGCCAGCAGCGCCTGCTGCTGTTCCACGAACGCGGTACTCAGGGCGGCATTGGCGCCGGGGCCGATGACGATGGTGTTGCGGCCACGGGCATCGACGTAGATGCCGGCGGTGCCGGTCGGCTCGCTGCTGGCCTCGGCGATCAGCGCGAAGCCATCCTGCGCGGCCAGGTCACGCGCCGTGGCGCCACCGACGTCATCGCCGAGCGCGCACACGAACGTGGTGTCTGCACCGGCCCGGCAGGCAGCCACGGCCTGGTTGAAGCCCTTGCCACCCGGGCCGGTGCTGTAGCGGCCGGCAATGGTCGCGCCCGGCGCCGGCAGCGCTTCGCACCGCCACACGTGATCGACATTGAAGGAACCGACGACAACGACACTGCTGCTCATAGGGGATTTCTTCTCAAACAAGGGTTCAACTGAAGTGCGTCAGCACGCCGGCGATGGTCGCCGTCATGAAGGTGGCGATGGTACCGCCCAGCACGGCGCGCAGGCCGAACTTGGCCAGGTCGTGTCGACGTTCCGGGGCCAGGCCGCCGATGCCGCCGATCTGGATGGCGATCGAGCTGAAGTTGGCGAAGCCGCACAGGGCGTAGGTCGCGATCAGGCGGCCTTCGTCGGACAGCGACACGCCGGCGATCTGGCCGTTCACGATCTGCGACAGCTCGGTGTAGGCCACGAATTCGTTGATGACGACCTTCTGCCCGATCAGCGAGCCGACGGTGGTGGCATCGGCCCACGGGGTGCCGATCACCCAGGCGATCGGGGCCAGCACGTAACCGAAGATGGTCGACAGGTTGGTCGGCTTGCCGATCGCGGCAGCCAGGCCGGTGACATCACCGATCCAGGTCAGCGGGGCGTTCAACAGGGCGATCAGGGCGATGAAGGCCAGCAGCATCGCGCCGATGTTCAGCGCCAGCTTCAGGCCGTCGCCGGCGCCGGCCGCAGCCGCGTCGATGATGTTGCTGGAGGTCTTCTCGACTTCCATCTTCACCGTGCCGCGGGTCAGCGGGGTACCGGTTTCCGGGATCAGCAGCTTGGCCACGACCAGGGTGGCCGGGGCCGCCATGATGCTGGCCGCCAGCAGATGCTTGGCGTAGAAGGCCTGCTGCGCCGGGTCGCCGCCGCCGAGCATGCCCACGTAGGCCGCCAGCACGCCGCCGGCGATGTGGGCCATGCCGCCGATCATCATGGTCAGCAGCTCGGACTGGGTCATCTTGGCGATGTACGGGCGCACGGTCAGCGGCGCCTCGGTCTGGCCGATGAAGACGCTGGCGCAGACGCTGGTGGTTTCCGCACCGGACACGCGCATCACCTTGGTGATCGACCACGCCATCACGCGGACGATGCCCTGCATGATGTTGAGGTGGTACATCACGCCCATCAGCGCCGAGAAGAAGATGATGGTCGGCAGCACCTGGAAGGCGAAGATGAAGCCGTAGTTCTGGGTGTCCATCAACGAGCCGAAGATGAAGCCCGAGCCCTCGTTGACGAAGCTGAGGATCTTGACGAAGCCCTTGCCCAGGGCATCGAACACGTCACGCCCGCCCGGTACCAGGATCACCAGCGCCGCGAAGGCGATCTGCAGGGTGATGCCGGTGATGACCAGCTTCCAGTCCACCGCGCGCTTGTTGTTGGAAAACAGCCAGGTGATGCCGATCAGCACCGCCAACCCGAAAAGGCCGAAGCCGATCCTGCCCAAACCTTCGACCATGAGAGCTCCCCCCGGGGGCGCGCGAAAAACGGGAAGCCTAGTGCAGGGCCGGGGCTGGAGCAAGGAAAAGCGGCGTGCGCGGGCCCATCGGCACCGATCAGGCCAGCAACGGCAAGGGCTTGCCGCAGACGGGGGCGGGTAGAATGGGGCTCGATCCCGGCCCGTATGCGGGCCTGCAACAGGAGAATCGCATGCTCTACCGTCGCCTTGGCTCCACCGGCCTGCCGGTGTCCGCCCTGTCCTTCGGCGCCTGGGTGACCTTCGGCGACCAGGTGCCGCGTGACGAGGCCCGCAACCTGGTCGCAGCCGCCTGGGATCACGGCATCAACTTCTTCGACAACGCCGAGGGCTATGCCAACGGCCGCGCCGAGCAGGTGATGGGCGACGTGATCGCCGACCTGCGCCTGCCGCGCGATGGCTACTGCGTGTCCAGCAAGGTGTTCTTCGGCAGCGCCAAGGACCCGCGCCCGACCCAGCGTGGCCTGTCGCGCAAGCATGTGACCGACGCCTGCCACGCCGCGCTCAAGCGCCTGCAGGTGGACTATCTGGACCTTTATTACTGCCACCGCCCGGATCCGGACGCGCCCATCGCCGAAACCGTGCACGCCATGGACACTCTGGTAAGACAGGGCAAGGTGCTGTACTGGGGCACGTCCGAATGGTCGGCCACGCAGATCGAGGAAGCGGTGGACATCGCCGCCCGCCACAACTGGCAGGCACCGTCGATGGAGCAGCCGCAGTACAACCTGCTGCACCGCGAGCGGGTGGAAGTGGAGTACGCCCCGCTGTATGCCAGCGCCGGGCTGGGGACCACCATCTTCTCGCCGCTGGCCTCGGGCCTGCTCAGCGGCAAGTACGACCAGGGCATTCCCGCCGATGCACGGCTGGGCCGCGAGGGCATGGGCTGGCTGCAGGACCTGGTGCTGGGCCAGAACGCTGCCGTGCGCCTGGCCCGGGTGCGCCGCTTCAGCGGGATTGCCGCCGAGCTCGGCCATGCCCCGGCCAGCCTGGCCATCGCCTGGTGCCTGCGCAACCCGAATGTCTCCAGCGTGATTCTCGGCGCCAGCCGGGTCAGCCAGCTGCTGCAGAACCTGCAGGCGCTGGACGTGCTGCAGCAGGTGGACGATGCCGGCTGGGCGCAGGTGGAAGCGGTCTTCGCCTGAGGGCTTCGCGGCGCGGATCGGCTCCCGATCCGCGCCCCTCATTGATGTGATCAATCGAAATTGAGAAACCGATCATAAATCTCATTAATGAAGTTGAGAATGGTTGTTGATTGTTAACTGAGAATCATTATCATCTACTGCGTCCCTCGCACGAGTCCAGATGCTCATGAATGCTCAACCTGTACTGCTGCGCCCCGAAACACTGACCCTGCGCGACCGCCCGGTGCGGGTCGTTCCGCCGGAAGAAGTGATCGACAGCGAAGCCCTGCTGAAGGGCCGCCGCGAAATCCTGATCCAGCACGGCGACCGTTTCTACCGGCTGCGCCACACCAGCAACGACAAGCTGATCCTGACCAAGTAACGCGGCTTGGTCGCCCGCCTCCCTCCCTCCTGCCGGCACCGCCGGCAGGGTGGGCGACTCGTCCGCTCCCGCTCTCTCCCCCTCGGCTGTCCGTGCACGCCTGGCGTGCCGGTGGCCGGGGGCTCCCCCTGCCTGATCGATCACCGCCGATGACCCGCCCGACTGCCCTGTCCGTTGCCCTGTGGATGGCCTTGCCGCTGTCCGCCCATGCTGCTGCCGATGCCGCGCCCGAAGCGCGCGAATTTGATCGGGTGCAGGTCACCGCCACCCGCACCGAACGTGCGGTCAGCGACGTAGCCGCCACTGTCGATGTGATCGACCGCGAGCAGATGGACCGGCAGCTGGTGCACGACATCAAGGACCTGATCCGCTACGAACCCGGTCTGTCGGCCGGCCGCAGCACCACCCGCTTCGGCCTGGGCAGCATCCGCATCCGTGGGCTGGACGGCAACCGCGTCCGCATCCAGACCGATGGCATCGCCATGCCGACCAGCTTCAACATCGGCTCGTTCTCCAACGCCAACCGCAACTTCACCGATCTGGACACGCTCAAGCGCGTGGAGATCGTGCGCGGGCCGGCCAGTTCCCTGTACGGCTCGGACGCCCTCGGCGGCGTGGTGGCCTTCGTCACCAAAGATCCGGCCGACTACCTGAAGGACGGCAAGGACAGCTACGCCGGCCTGAAGTTCGGCTTTGACGGCGAGTGGAAGGGCCTGCTGGGTGGCGTCACCGGTGCCTGGGGCGGCGAACACTGGAGCGGCATGGTCAACATCAACCATCGCCAGGGCCAGGAAACCGGCAACCAGGGCGACATCCGCAGCCTCGACAACACCCGCACCGCCGCCAACCCGCAGGATCGCGACGGTCGCAGCGGACTGGCGAAGCTGGTGTATGCGCCCAGCGAAGACCAGCGTTTCCGGCTGACCGTGGAAGGCAACGAAGACAACACCGATACCAACGTGTTTTCTTCCATCGACCACACCACCACGACCAGCATGAAGGCGCGCGACACGCAGAACCGCACGCGGGTGTCCTTCGCCCATGAAATGGATGCGCTGGACAAGGCCTTCGCCGACAGCCTGCATTGGCAGCTGTACACCCAGCACAGCGAAACCACCCAGATCACCGATGAAGGCCGCGCCAACCGCAGCCGCCGCCATCGCGAGTTCAACTTCGACCAGCGTGCGTGGGGCCTGCAGGCGCAGTTCAACAAGGCGTTCAGCACGGGCAGCGTCGAACACGCGCTGACCTACGGCTTCGACGGCGCGCGCACCGACATCCGCCAGAAGCGCGACGGTTATCAGATGCTGGCCAACGGCCAGGTCACCAGCACGCTGCTGCCGGATGTATTCCCGGTACGCGATTTCCCGATCAGCAAGACCACCGAGCTGGGCCTGTACGCGCAGGACGAAATGCACCTGGCCGACGGCAGGCTCTCGCTGGTGCCCGGCGTGCGCGTGGACCGCTATGAACTGAAGCCGGAAGTGGACAGCATCTTCGCCGAAGACAATCCCGGCGTGCCCGTGTCCAAGCTGAGCAAAACCAGCGTGTCGCCGAAGTTCGGCCTGGTCTACCGCTTCACCGATGTGTGGTCGCTGTTTGCCGGCTATTCGCGCGGCTTCCGCTCGCCGCCGTACAACGACGTCAATCTAGGCTTCACCAACTTCGCCTTCGGCTACACCGCCATTCCCAACCCTGACCTCAAGCCGGAAACCAGTGATGGCGTGGAGCTGGGCCTGCGGTTCGTCGCGCCGGTGGCGTATGTCAGCCTCAGCGGCTACTACAACGACTACAAGGATTTCATCGAGTCGCAGTCGCTGGTCGGCACCAACGAGCAGGGCCTGATGGTGTTCCAGTCGCGCAACATCGCCGACGCGCGCATCTACGGTGCCGAACTGAAGGCCGGCGTGGATTTCGGCCAGGTCAGCCCGGCGCTGCAGGGCTGGGCACTGCGCAGTGCAGTGGCCTGGTCGCGCGGTGACAACAAGACCGAAGACACGCCGCTGGATTCCATCGACCCGCTGCGCGGCACCGTCGGCCTGATGTACGACACCGACACCTGGGGCGTCGAATTGGCCGGCACCTTCGTCAAGCGCAAGGATCGCCTGGCAACTGCCACCGCCTACCGCCCAGCCGGCTACGGCGTGGCCGACCTTATGGCGCACTGGAACTTCGCGCCGGGTGCCACCGTCAACGTCGGTGTGTTCAACCTGGGTGACAAACGCTACATCGACTGGTCCAACGTGGGCTCGACCCTCTCGGCCAGCAGCACCGTCCTGGACCGCTATACCAGCCCCGGCCGCACCCTGTCGGCCAGCCTTGCCGTTTCCTGGTGAATCCCATGAGCCGAGCCCTGTCTGCACGTCGCCTGTCGTCCTTCCTGCCGCACCACGCGCTGCAGGCCTGGCCCACGCCGGCGCAGCTGGCCGCGCTGGGCACCGTGCTGTGCCTCTACCACGCCGACAGCAGCGAACTGGGCGGTTGGCGCCAGGCCGTTTCGGTGCACGCCTGCCAGGGCGTGGACAGTGAAGGGGTGCGCGAAAGCCTGTGTTTCCTTGACGGGCGCGGCCGCTGCGTGTGGCGCCTGTACCTGCTGCCGGACAGCGATTTCCTGGCGTGGGACCGGCTGGTGGCGTCGCTGCCGCCGGGCCCGGAGCATGATGCTGAAGGCAGTGTCGGCGAGCGCCTGTGGCGGCGCCTGGCCGGCCACCTGGGGGGCCAGCGTTGGCGCCTGTGCGCGCTGCGCCTGCATGCCGCCGACGAAGGCCGCACCCTGGCCGCCAGCCTGTCCACGCTGTCCTCGCTGGGCGCCGCGACGGCGCGCCGCATCGCGCGGCTGGAGGGTGCCGAGGGCGAGCTGTCCATCGATGACTGCTGCTGCGCCGATGCCGCGCGCAGGCCTGCACCCCGCATTCCGGGCGAGCTGCCGCTGGTGCGCCTGTAACCCGAACCTGAAGGATCGAATGCGGCCATGGATGGCCACCCCTCGAACGTGACACCCCGAAGGAATTCCAGATGAAGTTGCAGACAGCCAGCGTGATGGTGCTGATCGCCGCAAGCGGTGCAGCCAGCGCGCAGCCCTCCGATATCGCCCGTGACCACGCCAGCATCCTGGCCATGCAGGGCGAGTACACCGTGGATTTCGCCTTCGACGAAACCGTGCTGCTGAAGCCGGGCTACGAGCGTGCGCCGGCCATGCGCAGTGCCGGCAACGAAGTGGTGATCGTGGTTGAAGACAGCCCGCGGCGCGTTGTCCTGCAGCACCTGCTGGTGGACGCCAAGAGCGGCCACGTGACCAAGCACTGGCGCCAGGACTGGGTGTATGAAGCCCCCAACCGGTTCGAGTTCAGCGCCGACCAGACCTGGCAGGTGCGCACGATCGCAGCGGCCACCAACACGGGCGCCTGGACCCAGTGCGTCTACGAAGTGAGCGACGCCCCGCGCTACTGCGGCACCGGCACCTGGACCTACGACAACAACGTGCCGACGTGGACCAGCGACATCAGCTGGCGTCCCCTGCCGCGCCGCGAATACACCAAGCGCAGCGACTATAACGCGCTGGCCGTGGTCAACCGCCACACGCTCACCCCGAACGGCTGGACCCACGAACAGTTCAACACCAAGGTGCAGCGCAACGCCGACGGCAGCCAAGTGGAGATCGCCCGCGAGTTCGGCTTCAACGACTACATCAAGACCACCGAAGTCGACTTCACCCCGGCGCGCGACTACTGGAAGGCGACCGCTGGCTACTGGGCGAAGGTGCGCCAGCGCTGGGACGGCTTCCTGACCCAGGCCCCGGGCGTGCACCTGAAGACCAAGCTGGATGGCATGGCGATGATCATCCCGCTGTTCACCCAGGCCGACGACATCCAGTCGGGCAAGAAGGTGAAGGACACGCAGATCGACGAAGTGTTCGCCAAGTACGTGGAAAAGGCCCAGTAGATCCACGCCATGCGTGGATGCGCCCCACTCAGTCCGCTGGCCCGGCCAATGAGGTCAGGTCCAGCCCCGCGTCCTGGAACGCACGCAGCGTGGCGTGCAGGCCGGGCTTGTCCTCGCGCGTGCGCACGCCCCTGATTGCTTCGCTGCAGCGGACGCGATCGGTGCTGCACGCCGTCCTGTCGGGCAGCAGCCGTGCGGTCTGTGCGACCAAGATCGCCATGTGGGCGACCTCCTTTCTCGGCTTGCGCTGGCCCTGGTAGAACCGCGTGAACTCCGCACGCAAGTCGGCCAGGACCTCAGCATCCCCACGCGTGCGCGCCACGCCAGTCGGAACCAAGTAGGTCCCGCGGCCAGAGTGGAAGGCGCTGACCTCGTCGGCCAGCACCGTTTCCAGCACGAAGGCTTGTACCGGGTCCGGCACGTAGCCATCCGCAGTGCGAGCGCAGGCGGGCATTACCGTGGCGATCAGCGGGACACTGCCAAGAAACAGATTCAGGCACGCGCCGTGTTTCATTTTCATTCCTTGAATACTACCCAAGCGGCAATCGACGTGCCGGTCACCCGGGCGATCTCATCAGGTGGGGCGCGCAGCATACAGCCGGCCCCACCCGCAGCGTGTCACGGCGGCGTCAGGCCTCGCGCAGGGCCAGCGCCGGCGGCGTGTGCAGGATCGTCCGCGTGCCCCACCAGCCGGCCAGCAGGCTCAGGCCGATGCCCACCAGCCCGCCCAGCAGCAGGCCCGGCCATGGCGGCAGCAGCGGCAGCTCGAACACCTTCTGCGATACCGCCACGCCGATGCCGGCCGCCGCACCTACCGCCAACATCGCGGCCAGCGCCCCCAGCGCGCCAAATTCCACCAGTACCGCACCGCGCAGCTGGCGCCGGGTGGCCCCCAGCGTGCGCAGCACCGCGCTGTCGTAGCGGCGCTCGCCGGCGGTAGCCTGCAGTGCGGCCAGCAGCACCAGCACGCCGGCCAGCAGGCTGAACACCATCACCAGCTGCACCGCCTGCGCGACGCGGTTCATCACCTCGCGCACCTGCGAGATCACCGCATCGACATCCAGCAGCGACAGGTTCGGCTGTTCGCGCACCAGCGCGCCCAGTCCAGCGGCCTTGCCGGCCGGCAGGTGGAACGCCGACAGCAGGTTGTGCGGCGTATCGCCCACCGCGTTGGGGTTGAGCAGCACGAAAAAGTTCGGGCGGAAGGTGTTCCAGTCCGCCTTGCGCACGCTGGTGACAGTGAACTCGCGTTCCTGCTCGCCCACGGCAATGGTGATGCGGTCGCCCAGGTGCGTGCCGTAGCGCTTGGCCCAGCCGGTTTCTACCGAGGCCTCCGGCGCGGTGCTGTCGGCCTTCCAGAACGTGCCCTCAAGCAGCGTGTTGGCCGGTGGGAAGGTGCTGCGCCAGCTGAAGTTCAACGGCCGGTTCTCGTCATCGTCGTCGCGCTGGCCTTCCCCTTGCGGCGACTGGCCGTTCTGCTCCGGCGTACGGTCCACGCGCAGCGGCGGCTTGCCGTTGATCGCGATCAGGCGGCCGGTGGCCATCGGTTCGACGCTGGCATCGGCCGCGCCCAGCCCCTGCAGCGCGGCCAGCACGCTGTCGCGCTGCTCGGGCTGGATGTTGATCAGGAAGTAGTTGGGCGTGTTCTCCGGCAGGCGCTCGCGCCACTGCTGCAGCAGCCCGGGGCCGGTCACCGCCAGCAGCAGCAGCGCGCACAGCGACAGCGACAGGCCCACCAGCTGCATCACCGCCAGCATCCGCCGCCGGGTCAGCGCGGCCAGGCCCAGCCGCCAGTTGCCATGCAGGCGATGTTGCAGGCCGCGCAGCAGCTGCAGCAGGCCGAAGCCGACCACGCCGGCGGCCAGTGCCAGCGCGGCCAGGCCGCCCAGCACCCACAGCGCTAGCTTCAGATCGCCGGTGACCTGCACCGCCAGCACCAGGCTGGCCGCCAGCGCCGCCACGTAGGCCAGCAGCGAGGCCGGCGGCAGGGCGGCGAAGGAACGGTTGAGCACGCGCATTGGCGGCACCCCGCGCAGGCGCAGCAGCGGCGGCAGGCCGAAGCCGAACAAGAGCAGCAGGCCGATGCCCGCACCGGTCAGCGCCGGGGTGGCCTCGGGCAGCGGCAGGCGCTGCGGCACCAGACTGCCCAGCACCTGCACCAGGCCCTCCTGCGCGGCCATGCCCAGGCCGATGCCGAGCGCGCAGGCCGGCACCGCCAGCATCAGCAGCTGCAGCGCCAGGCCAGCGAGGATGTCGCGCTGGCGCGCACCCAGGCAGCGCAGGATCGCCACCTGGTCGATGCGGCGCAGGGCGAAGCGGTTGGCCGCCAGCGCGGTGGCCACGCCGGCCAGCAGCACTGCCAGCAGCGCGCTCAGACCCAGAAAGCGGCCGGCCAGATCAAACGCCTGGCGCACGCCGCGCTGGGTGTCGTCCACGCTCAGCAGGCGCATGCCCTTCACCTGCGGCAGCAGCCATTGCCGGTAGGCGGCCACCTGGTCGGGTGCACCGGCCACCATCAGTCGGTAGTTGATGCGGCTGCCCGGCCCGAGCAGGCCGGTGCCATCGACGTCGGCGCGATTGACCAGCAGGGTGGGCGAGAGCGTCAGCAGGTCGCCACCGCTGTCCGGCTCGGCCTCGATGATGCCGGCCACGCGCAGCGTGCCGGCACCGAACTCGAGCGCATCACCGACCTTCAGGCCCAGCGCCTGCAGCAGGCGCGGGTCGGCATAGGTCTGGCCCTGCGGCGGCATGCCGGCATCGGCGATCGGCGCGCCGCCCGGGGTGGCCCGCACCCGCAGCGTGCCGCGCAGCGGGTAGCCGGCCTGCACCGCCTTGATGCTGGCCATCTGGCTGGCATCGCCGTTGAACAGCACGCTGCCGAAGCCGGCGATGCGGGTATGCGCCAGCCCGCGCCGCTGCGCTTCCTCGGCGAAGGCGGCAGGTGGATCGCTGCGCCCGGCCACGCCGAGGTCGCCGCCCAGCATCTCGGCCGCGCTGCCGGTCAGGGCCAGGTTGACCCGGTTCACCAGGGTGCCGACGGCGGTCATCACCGCCACGCCCAGCACCAGCGCGGCGAAGACGGTCAGCAGGTCACCGGCCAGGGCTTCGCGGCGCAGCGCGCGCCAGGCGTGCCGCAGCAGGTTCATGCCTGTGCCCCGTACTCGACTGCCTGCAGGCGACCGTTGTCGATGCGGTGGATGTACTGGCAGCGCTGGGCCAGGCGCAGGTCGTGGGTGACCAGCACCAGGGTGGTGCCGCTGCCGGCGTTGAGTTCGAACAGCAGGTCGCTGATGTGCTGGCCGGTGGCCTGGTCCAGCGAACCGGTGGGTTCATCGGCGAACAGGATGCGCGGGCGGGTGACGAAGGCGCGGGCCAGGGCCACGCGCTGCTGCTCGCCGCCGGACAGCTGCCGCGGGTAATGGCGGGCGCGGTGCGAGAGGCCGACCTGGGCCAGTACTTCATCGACCCGCGCGCGGTCCTCGCGGCCGGCCAGCTCCAGCGGCAGTGCGACGTTTTCGGCCGCGGTCAGCGCTGGCAGCAGGTGGAAGCTCTGGAACACGAAGCCCACTTCGCGTGCGCGCAGCTGCGCCCGGGCTTCCTCGTCCAGTGCGCCCAGCGCCTGCCCGGCCAGGGTGATGCCGCCGCGGCTGGGCAGGTCCAGCCCGGCCAGCAGGCCGAGCAGGGTGGTCTTGCCGGAACCGGAGGCACCGACGATCGCCACGCTGGTGCCTTCATGTACCGTGAGGGTGATGTTGTCCAGTATGTGGACTTCACCCTCCGGGCCATGCACGGATTTGCCGACCTGGTCGACGGCGATGGCGACGGACGCGCTGCGGGGGGACAGGCTGTCGATGAGGAGACTCCAATGCGCATTACAGGATGGAGCCGGCAAGCCGGCACGATGATGGTGCTGCTGCTAGGGTTGCTGCTGTGGTCCGGGCTGGCGTGTGCCAAAGGTCCGGCGGGCACGGTGCTGGTGCTCGGTGACAGCCTCAGTGCTGCCCACAATATCCCGGCCGAGGCAGGCTGGGTCACCCTGCTCGACAAGCGGGTCAGGCAGCAGTCGAAATCCCCGCCCCGCATCGTCAACGCCAGCATGAGCGGGGAAACCACCGCCGGCGCGCTGACCCGCCTGCCGGGCCTGCTGGCCAAGGAGAAGCCGACTGTCGTGGTCATTGCCCTGGGCGGCAACGATGCCCTGCGTGGGCTGACCCCGGCGCAGGTGCAGGGCAACCTGGAAAAGATGCTGCTGGCCAGCCGCGCCGCCGGCGCCAAGGTGCTGCTGCTGGGCATCGACGTGCCGCCCAACTACGGCCCGGCCTACCGCCAGCGCCTGGCCGCCGCCTACCGCGCGCTGGCCGACAGGTACCGGGTGCCGCTGCTGCCGTTCCTGCTGGAGGGCGTTGCCCTGCAGCCGGGGCTGATGCAGGCAGACGGCCTGCACCCCACCGCGCAGGCCCAGCCGATGGTGCTGGACAACGTCTGGCCGCTGCTCGAACCCCTGCTGTGAAACTTTTTTCGGCGTCTTGACGGAACTTCACATCGCGTCCACCGTCGATCGGGCATGTTTCACAAAGCTGAAGAAAGAGGTACTCACATGCGTCAGACGAAGGAGACTTCCGGCTTGGTGCTGGTGGTCGAGGACAACCGCAACATCTCCGAGATGATCGGCGAATACCTGGAAGGCCGTGGCTTCGAGGTGGACTATGCGCAGGATGGCCTGGACGGCTACCGTCTGGCCGCTGAAAACAGCTACGACGTGGTCGTGCTGGACCTGATGCTGCCGCGCCTGGATGGCATCGAAGTGTGCCGCCGCCTGCGCAACGACGCCCGCAAGTCGACGCCGGTGCTGATGCTGACCGCGCGTGACACGCTGGACGACAAGCTCACCGGCCTGGGGTTTGGTGCCGATGACTACCTGACCAAGCCGTTCGCCATCCAGGAACTGGAAGCCCGCCTGCGCGCGCTGATCCGCCGCGAACGTCGTCAGGTCGGTTCGGAAGTGCTAAAGGTCGCCGACCTGGTGCTCGATCCGGTCAGCATGCGGGCCACCCGCGCCGGTACCGAACTGCAGCTTTCGCCGATCGGCCTGCGCCTGCTGACCATCCTGATGCGGGAATCGCCCCGCGTGGTCACCCGCCAGGAAATCGAACGCGAGATCTGGGGCAACGGGCTGCCGGATTCGGACACCCTGCGCAGCCATCTGTACAACCTGCGCAAGATCATCGACAAGCCGTTCGACCGTCCGCTGCTGCACACCGTGCAGAGCGCCGGTTATCGCATCGCCGACATCGCCCAGCCCATGGCCTGAGCAGTGCCGGTACAGGAGCAGGCCCGCCCCGGCTTCGGCCGGGTCGCGGGGCAGGGAACGGGCTGTTGGCTGCAGGGGGTATCACCCTCCGTGCACGTCGCCGGCACGGCGCGCTGCCTATAATCGCAGCGCTTCAACCGGGACCCCGCAATGCCGCACGGCCTGCCGCGCAAGATCCGTATCGCTTTCATACTGCAGGCAGTGCTGGCCAGCGTAGGCATCCTGCTGGGCGCCTGGCTGGTCTCGCTGGTGATCAAGCACAGCCTGGTGGGCGCCGCCCTGCGCGAAGAGGCCGCCTACTACTGGACGCTGCACGAGGCCTCGTCCGCGCAGCCGCCGCCCAATACCCAGAACATCCGCGGCTACCTGCTCGAGCGCGGGCGCTCCAGCCTGTCGCTGCCGGCCAATCTGCGCACGCTCGAACCTGGTTTCCATGAACTGCCCGGCGATGACCAGCTGGTGCTGGTCGATGCCCGGCCGCAGGGGCGCCTGTACCTGGTGTTCCTGCGCTCGCGCGCGGAAATGCTGGCCTTCTGGTTCGGCATTGTGCCGGTGCTGCTGACCCTGCTGGCCGTCTACGGCGCCAGCTGGGTGACCTACCGCGCGTCCAAGCGCTTGGTGTCGCCGGTGAACTGGCTGGCGCGGCGGGTGTCGCGCTGGGACCCCGGCCACCCCGAGGCGGCCGATCTGGAGCCGGACAAGCTGCCGGCCGACATGCAGGGAGAGACCCGCCAGCTGGCGGCGGCGCTGCACTCACTGGCCAACCGGGTCACCGACCATGTGGCACGCGAGCGCAACTTCACCCGCGATGCCAGCCACGAACTGCGTACGCCGCTGACCGTGATCCGCGTGGCCAGCGACATGGCGCTGGGCGATGAGACCCTGGAACCGCGCCTGCGCCGCAGCCTGCAGCGCATCCAGCGCGCCGGGCGGGACATGGAAGCGGTGATCGATGCGTTCCTGATCCTGGCCCGCGAGGCCGACATCGAGCCGCAGATCGAGCTGTTCGATGTCAACGACATTGTCCGCTACGAAGTGGACAACGCCAACGAACTGCTGGGCAACCGCCCGGTGGCGGTGCACCTGCACAGCGCCGGCCCGGTGCAGCTGCACGCGCCGCCGCGGGTGCTGCAGGTGGTGGTCAGCAACCTGGTGCGCAACGCCTGCAACTACACCGACGAAGGCCGCATCGACGTGCAGGTCGACTCTGACCGGGTGGTGGTGCGTGATACCGGCATCGGCATGTCGGCCGAGGCGCTGGCCCGCGCGTTCGAGCCGTTCTACCGCGCCGAACCGGATCGCCCGCAGGGTACCGGCCTGGGCCTGTCGATCGTGCGCCGGCTGTGCGACCGCTTCGGCTGGAAGGTCAGCCTCGCCAGCGAGCCGGGCAAGGGCACCGAAGCGACGGTCGTTTTCCGCTGATCCCGACGCCGGGCATGGCCCGGCGCTACCGTCCGCAGTGGATCCACGCCATGCGCGAATGAGGTAGCGCCGGGCCGTGTCCGGCGACCGTGCCGCCTCAGCGGCAGGTGACCTTCGGCGCCACGGCCTTGGTCCAGATCGCATAGCCGGCCGGGGTCATGTGCAGCATGTCCTCGCGGAACAGCTTCGCATCCGGCTGGCCATCGGCGCCCAGCATCGGGGTGTAGATGTCGGTGTAGCCGGCGTTGGGCAGCTTGGCCAGGGCGGCCTTGATCATCGCGTTGGCCTGGTTGATCGCCGGCAGCAGGTGCGCGCGCGACGGGCTGGGCTTGATCGACAGGTATTCGACCTTGGTCTTCGGCAGGTCGCGGTGCACGCGCTGCACGAAGGCCACCACGTCATCGCGCACCTGGGTGGCGCTGCGGCCGCTGTTGAGATCGTTGTCGCCAGCGTAGAAGAACACCTTGCACGGCGCATACGGCACCACGATCTGGTCGGCATACCAGGTGCTGTCGCGCACTTCCGAACCACCGAAGCCACGGTTGAACACCGGCTGGCCCGGGAAGTCCTCGGCCAGGCTCTCCCAGAAGCGGATCGAGGAGCTGCCGATGAACTCGATGCCCCCGCGCGGCGGCGGGTTGCCCTGGTCGGCCTTGAGGAAGCTGGCGATGTCGCCTTCCCAGGCCACATTGGACACCTGGTCGGGCACGTGCGGCGCGGCCGGCGGGCTCAACGCCTGGGCCAGCGGGGCCAGGGTCAGCAATCCAAGCGACAGCAGACAGGTACGGGCGAGTGTCATCAGCGGCTCCAGCAAGGGCAGGGGACACCCATCATAGGAGTTCGCCGCCGTGCTGCGCTTGCCCATGGCGGGTCGTTGGCCGGCCGCCGAGGGCTGCTGCTGTCGCCCTTGTGGCAAAATGGGGGCTGTCTGCCCATTCCTGTGCACCCATGATTGCCTGCCGTGCGTCTGAGCGGTCGCTGCGCCGCGCCCCTGTTGCTGGATATTTCCCTCGTGGCTGATCAGTTCGGCCACATGCCCCGCGGCCCGCGGCGCATCTTCCAGGCCGCGCGCTGGTCCTGGCAGGGCCTGCGCGCCGCCTGGCTGCACGAGTCTTCGTTCCGGCTGGAGGTCTACCTTCTGGTCGTGCTGACCCCGCTGGCGCTGTGGCTGGGCCAGACTCCGGTCGAGCGCGCGCTGATGATCGGCTCGATGCTGCTGGTGCTGGCGATGGAACTGGCCAACTCGGCCATCGAAGCGGTGATCGAGCGCTACGGCGCCGAGATCCACGAGCTGGCTGGCCGCGCCAAGGACATGGGCTCGGCAGCAGTGTTCGTGCTGATGATGAACGTGCTGCTGTGCTGGGCACTGGTCGTGGTGCCCCACCTGCTGGGCGGCACGTACGCCTGAACCCCCATTCCCCCACTGTCCTGAAGAGTCTCCATGTCCTTTGAGTTTCTCGCCGACCCCAACGCCTGGGTAACCCTGTTTACCCTCAGCGCCCTGGAAATCGTGCTCGGCATCGACAACCTGGTGTTCATCTCCATCGCCGTCAGCAAGCTGCCGGAAGAGCGTCGCCCGTTCGCGCGCAAGCTCGGCATTGCCGTGGCCTGCATCACCCGCATCGGCCTGCTGGTATCGCTGGCCTACCTGGCGCACATGGCGGCCAACCTGTTCACCGTGGCCGGCATGGGCATCTCCATCCGCGACCTGGTGCTGATCGTCGGTGGCCTGTTCCTGATCATCAAGGGCTTCATGGAGATCAAGGAGCTGATCAGCGGTGGCGAGGATGAAGACCCCAGCACCACCAAGGCCTCGGCCGTGTTCGGCTACGTCATCGCGCAGATCGCGGTCATCGACATCGTGTTCTCGCTGGACTCGGTCATCACCGCCGTCGGCATTGCCGACCACATCCCGGTAATGGTCGCCGCCATCCTGCTGTCGGTGCTGGTGATGCTGCTGGCCGCCAACCCGCTGGGCCGCTTCATCGATGCCAACCCGACGGTGAAGATGCTGGCCCTGGCCTTCATCCTGCTGATCGGTGCGGTGCTGATCCTGGACGGCCTGGACGTGCACGTGCCCAAGCCCTACATCTACGCCGCGATGGGCTTCTCGGTGCTGGTGGAATGGCTGAACCTGCTGATGCGCCGCCGCGCACGCGACCACCACGTGCCGGGCGCCGGCAACTGGTAAACGGGCTTCTGCCACGCATGCAACCCAGGACCCCCGGCACTGCCGGGGGTCCTGCGTTATCGGGGCCGCTGCGCTCGCCGGGCATGGCCCGGCGCTACCGCTCGTGGCGTGGTCTGGTAGCGCCGGGCGATGCCCGGCGGGGCGGTTCCCGCCACCTGTGAACCGGGATCAACACTGTTTTCCCGCGGCGAGGCTTAATCGGCGGCGGCAAAGCGCGCAGGCTACGCAGCCTTCCGTTTCCTCCCCACAGGAACCCCCATGAATTCCAGAGCCGCACTGCTGGCCCTCGCCGTCGGCGCCTTCGCCATCGGCACCACCGAGTTCGCCCCGATGGGCCTGGTGCCGGTCATCGCCGATGGCGTGGGCGTGAGCATTCCTTCCGCCGGCATGCTGATCACCGCCTATGCCGTCGGCGTGATGCTGGGCGCACCGGTGATGACCCTGTTGATGGGGCGGTTCGGCAAGCGCACCGCGCTGATGCTGCTGATGTCGATCTTCGTGGTCGGCAACCTGCTGTCGGCGCTGGCGCCGAACTACGGCCTGCTGCTGCTGTCACGCCTGGTCACCAGCCTCAACCATGGCGCGTTCTTCGGCATCGGTGCCGTGGTCGCCGCCAGCCTGGTACCGAAGGAGAAGCAGGCGGCAGCGGTGGCGACCATGTTCATGGGCCTGACCATCGCCAACATCGGTGGCGTGCCGCTGGCCACCTGGGTCGGCCAGCAGCTGGGCTGGCGCCTGTCCTTCGCCGGTACCGCGATACTGGGCCTGGTGGCAATCACCGCATTGGGTCTGGCGCTGCCGGCGTCGGCGCCGGATGCGCGCCCGGACGTGCGTCGCGAGATACGCGCGATCCTGCAGCCGCAGGTGCTGCTGGCGATGGCCACCACGGTGCTGGGTGCCGGTGCGATGTTCACCCTCTACACCTACGTGGCCCCGGTACTGAGCGAACTGACGGGCGCGTCGAATGCATTCATTGCGATGTCGCTGGCACTGATCGGCATCGGCTTCACCGTCGGCAATGGCATCGGCGGGCGCATGGCCGACTGGTCGCTGGACGGTGCCACGCGCATCCTGTTGGCCGTGCTGGCGGTGCTGATGTTCGTGCTGCCGCTGGCTTTCATGAGCCACGCCACGGCGGCGCTCGGTGTCCTGCTGTTCGGTGCGGCGACCTTTGCCCTGGTGCCGCCGCTGCAGATCCGGGTGATGCAGGTGGCGAGCGAGGCGCCGGGCCTGGCGTCGTCGATCAACGTCGGTGCGTTCAACCTGGGCAACGCGGTGGGTGCGGCGCTGGGCGGTGCGGTGATCAGCGCGGGCCTGGGGTATGCGGCGATTCCGGTGGCCGGTGGCCTGCTGGCGGTGTCGGGGTTGCTGCTGGCGTGGCTGGGGCGGACGCGCGCGCCGGTGGCTGAGGCTTGTTGAATGGTGTGGGGTTCCGGCAGGGCTTGCAGCCCTGCACCCGCAGAATCAACGTCAACGTCAAAAGCGGTGCTGGTTTTCTGCTGGATGGGCGGGGCGGTGTGGGCTTGCAGGACACGCCGTAAACCCGTCCATGGGGGCTCGTAGGCGCCATCCATGGCGCCTGCGGTCCTGCAAGCCCACACCGCCCCGCCCCCGACAGGTCCACTCGGCTGTTGGTGGGTGCCGACCGTTGGTCGGCACGAATGCCTGAAGCATGGGCTTTGGCTCTTGCTCTTGCTCTTGCTCTTTTTGATCTTTCCCGCGGTGCCGATAAACCGCCCATGGTCGGGAGGGTGGGTTGGCTGGGGGCGTGAGCCGCATGGATGCGGCGACCGAGCTTACAGGGACGTACTTGCAGCGTCCCCCAGCCAACCCACCCTCCCGGCCAACCCCGATATCCAGCAAACACACCCACCGCGGAGGGGGCCCCAGCCCGATGGCCGATCTGCACGCTGGCGTTAACGCGAACCATGGCATGCTCGGCAGCCAGTCCACCCGGAACTCCCGCCATGCGCCTGCTCACCCGCGTCCTCCCCCTGCTGCTGATGGCCTCCCTGCTCTCCGGCTGCGGCTACAACGCCATCCAGCAGAAGGATGAGGCGGTCAAGGCCAGCTGGTCTGAAGTGCTCAACCAGTACAAGCGCCGCGCCGATCTGGTGCCGAACCTCGTGCAGACCGTCAAAGGTTTCGCCAGCCAGGAAGAGCGCGTGCTGACCGAAGTCACCAACGCCCGCTCGCGCGTCGGCCAGATCAACGTCAACGCCGATGACGAAGCCTCGCTCAAGCAGTTCCAGCAGGCGCAGGGCGAACTGGGCAGCGCGCTGTCGCGCCTGCTGGTGGTCAGCGAGAACTATCCGGTGCTGAAGTCCGACGCCAACTTCCGCGACCTGCAGGCGCAGCTGGAAGGCACTGAGAACCGCATCACCGTCGCCCGCGGCCGCTACATCCAGCAGGTGCAGGACTACAACACCTACATCCGCTCGTTCCCGCAGCTGGTCACCGCGAAGATCTTCGGCTACCAGCCCAAGCCCAACTTCAGCGTCGAGAACGAAGCCCAGATATCCAACGCGCCGGCGGTAGATTTCGGCAACGCGCCGCAGCAGCAGCCGGCACCGCAGCCGGGCCACTGACCGATGCGCCTGGCCACTGCGCTGCTTGCCCTGCTGCTGTGGCTGCCGCTGGCGTCGCAGGCGCAGCAGCTGGCGCCGATTCCGGCGCTGGATTCGCCGGTGGTCGATACCACCGGCACCCTCGATGCCGCGCAGAAGCAGGCGCTGGTGCAGCAGGCGACTGACCTGCAGCAGCGCAAGGGCAGCCAGCTGCAGGTGCTGGTGGTGCCCAGCACCCAGCCGGAGGACATCGCGCAGTACACCACGCGGGTCTTCGACCAGTGGCAGATCGGCCGCAAGGGCGTGGATGACGGCGTGCTGCTGGTGGTGGCCAAGGATGACCGGCGCGTGCGCATCGAGCCGGGCTATGGTCTTGAAGGCGCCATCCCCGATGCCATCGCCAACCGGGTCATCCAGGAATACCTGGTGCCGCGTTTCCGCAGTGGCGACTACGCCGGCGGCATCACCGATGCCACGGCGGTGCTGGTCAAGCTGATCGATGGCGAAACGCTGCCGGCACCTGTCAGCGGCCATCGCGGGCGGGAACCCGGCGGTGGAGGCGATACCTGGATCCTGGCGCTGTTCATCGGCGTGTTCGCCGGCAGCATCCTGCGCGGGGTGTTCTCGCGGGTGCCACGCCCGCTGCGCGGCCTGCTTGGCGGCGGCGGCGCGGCGCTGGCCGCCTTCGTGTTCACCTCCACCCTGCTGGCCAGCGGCCTGGCCGGCATCGTCGGCCTGATCGTGGCGATGCTCTCTGGTCACCCGGGCCGTGTCGCCGGTGGCGGCGGCTGGGGCGGCGGCAGCTGGGGTGGGGGAGGCGGTTTCGGCGGCGGCGGTGGATTCGGCGGTGGTGGCGGCTGGGGCGGCGGTGGTGGCCGTTCGGGTGGCGGCGGTGCTTCGGGAGGCTGGTGATGATCCAACGTCTGTGTCGCCACGTGTTTTCGCCGTCGGTGCGGCGCGCGTTCCCACCCGCCACGCTGCAGGCGATCACCGAGGCCATCGCCGCCGGTGAGCAGCGCCATGGCGGGCAGGTGATGTTCGCGGTGGAAGCGGACCTGCCGCTGGGTGCGCTGTGGCACAGGGTGACCCCGCGCCAGGCCGCCGAGCATGCCTTCGCCCGCCTGCGCACCTGGGATACCACCCATAACAACGGCGTACTGATTTACCTGCTGCTGGCCGACCACGCGATCGAGATCGTCGCCGACCGTGGCCTGCAGGGCCGGGTCAGCCCGGCGCAGTGGCAGCGGGTCTGCACCCACCTGCGCGAGGGCCTGCGCGGTGCCAATCCGGTGGCGGCGCTGCAGGGGGCCATCGATGAAGTCTCCGCGCTGGTGGAAGGGCACTTTCCGGCCGCCACGCGGTCCGATGATGACGGCCTGCCCGACACCCCGCAGATCCTGGGTTGAGCCGTAAAATACCCGTACTTCCGCAAGGCAGCTTCCATGATCTATTTCCACGACATCGACCCCATCGCCCTTTCGCTGGGGCCGATCAAGGTGCACTGGTACGGCATCATGTACCTGCTCGGCTTCACCGCAGCCTGGCTGCTGGGCCGCAAGCGCATCGCCGAGGGCCGCCTGCCGGGCGTCGATGCCAACGGTTTCTCCGACCTGCTGTTCTACGCCATGCTCGGCGTGGTACTGGGCGGGCGCATCGGCTACATGGTGTTCTATGCGCTGGGCGATTTCCTGCACAACCCGCTGCTGCTGTTCAAGGTGTGGGATGGCGGCATGAGTTTCCACGGCGGCCTGCTGGGCGTCATCGCCGCCTGCTGGTGGTGGTCGCGCAAGCACGCGCTGCACTTCTTCGACACCATGGATTTCATGGCGCCGCTGGTGCCGCTGGGCCTGGGCTTCGGCCGCATCGGCAACTTCATCGGCGCCGAGCTGTGGGGCAAGTACACCGATGGCAGCTGGGGCGTGGTGTTCCCGTCTGGGCTGCCGGCTCCGTTGAACCAGCTCGACACCGCCACCCTGCAGGCGCAGTTCGCCACCGGCGCACTGAACCAGTACGCCCGCCATCCCTCGCAGCTGTATGAAGCGGCGCTGGAAGGCCTGGTGATGTTCGTGGTGCTGTGGGCGGTGTCGGCCAAGCCGCGCCATCGCTACCTGATCGGTGGCCTGTTCGCGCTGCTGTACGGCATCTTCCGCTTCGCGGTCGAATTCGTGCGCATGCCCGACAACGGCATCTACATGGCGTTCGGCTGGCTGACCAAGGGCCAGATCCTGTGCGTGCCGCTCATCGCCTTCGGCCTGGTGCTGCTGGCCCTGTCGCGCCGCGCACCGGTGCTGCAGCCGCAGCCGATGGTGGCCGCGGAGGGCAAGGCATGAAGGCCTACCTCGACCTGCTCTCGCATGTGCTCGAGCACGGCACCGAGAAGAGCGACCGCACCGGCACCGGCACCCGCAGCGTGTTCGGCTGGCAGATGCGCTTCGACCTCAACGAAGGCTTCCCGCTGGTCACCACCAAGAAGCTGCACCTGCGCTCGATCATCCACGAGCTGCTGTGGTTCCTGAAGGGCGATACCAACATCGGCTACCTGAAGGACAACCAGGTGCGCATCTGGGACGAGTGGGCCGACGAGAACGGCGACCTCGGCCCGGTCTACGGCAAGCAGTGGCGCAGCTGGGCCACCGCCGATGGCCGCGAGATCGACCAGATGCAGTGGCTGGTGGACGAGATCAAGCGCAATCCGGATTCGCGTCGGCTGGTCGTCAGCGCCTGGAACGTGGGCGAGCTTTCCCAGATGGCGCTGATGCCGTGCCACAACCTGTTCCAGTTCTACGTGGTCGACGGCAAGCTCAGCTGCCAGCTGTACCAGCGCAGCGGCGACATCTTCCTCGGCGTGCCGTTCAACATCGCCAGCTACGCGCTGCTGACCCACATGGTGGCGCAGGCCACCGGCCTGGGCGTGGGCGATTTCGTGCATACCCTGGGCGATGCGCACCTGTATTCGAACCACTACGCGCAGGCCCGCGAGCAGTTGTCGCGTGAACCGCGCGCGCTGCCGAAACTGTGGTTGAACCCGGAGGTGACCGACCTGTTCGGCTTCCAGTTCGACGACATCCGCATTGATGGCTACGACCCGCACCCGGCGATCAAGGCGCCGGTGGCGGTATGAGGCGGCGTATGTCTGCACCGGCGCTGCTGGTGCTGGCGGGCCTGCTGCCGGCCATGGCGCAGGCAGCCCCGGCGGACACGCTGGCGCTGGCCCGGCAGGTCAACGCGCAGATCGTGCACCGGCATGTGCAGGAAGAGATCCAGGCCATCACCGAGGCAATGAACGGCGGCGCTGGGCAGAGCCTGGTCAAGGATTCGCCGGCCGGTTGCCAGGCGCAGATGGGCGAGGCCGTGACGACCCTGTACGCCGCAATGGCCGAACAGGTGAGATCGGGCATCGAAGAGCCCGCGTACCTGGCGGCCATGGATAAGCAGCTCGCGGCGGTCTATTCCGTCGAGGAGTTGAAGGCTTTCCTTGCGCAGAGTGCCGACGCGGACACCGACGCCTTCGGGCTGTACCGGGAGGTGATGTCCGGGCCGGGCCTGCAGGAAATCGACGACGCACAGAAGCAGAAGGTGTTTGCTGCGATGGATGAGAGCGCTCCCTCCACGCCGGCACTGGCCGCTGCATTCCAGGCCGCGCAGGCGGCGAAGGATGCCTGCCAGCGCCTGCAGATTGATGCCAGCTGACGGGGTGCTCCGATGAAACTCTCGATGATCGTGGCGCTGGACCGCAACCGTGGCATCGGCCAGGGCAACGCGATGCCCTGGCACCTGCCGGACGACTTCAAGCACTTCAAGGCGCTCACCCTGGGCAAGCCGATCCTGATGGGGCGCAAGACCGCCGAATCGATCGGCCGCGTGCTGCCGGGGCGGACCAACCTGGTGCTGACCCGCAGCGGCCAGGTGCCGTTCGAAGGCATGCGTGCGGTGGCGTCGCTGGACGAGGCGAAGGCCATTGCCGAAGGCGAGGGCGCCAGCGAGCTGTGCATCATCGGCGGCGGCGAGATCTTCCGCCAGCTGCTGGACCAGGCCAGTGACCTGTACCTGACCTGGGTGGATGCCGAGGTGCCGGCCGACACTCATTTCCCCGAGGTCGAGCCGGGCGTCTGGCAGGAAACCAGCAGCGAACCGCACCCGGCTGACGCGCGCCATGCGTACGCGTTCCGGTTCGTGCACTACGTGCGCAGGTAGAGTCGACCGTTGGTCGACTGCTCCTCCATCAAATCGCGGCAAACCCCGCGCGGCGCGCGTGAGTCGACTGACAGTCGACTCTACCCGTACAGGCCTCTCAGCCCTGCGGCGGTGCGCTGTTGCCGTTACCGCCACCACCGCCACCGCCACCACCGCCACCACCACCACCACGGCGACGACGACGACGCGGGCCACGGCTGGCGGCAGGTGCTGCGGCCGCTTCCTTGTCCTGCGCCGCAGCGGCCGGCCGCTCACGTGCCGGTCGTGCCGGCGGACGGGCATTGGCTACCGGTGCCGGCACATCACGGCCGGGTACCTGCACCACGCGCAGTTCGTCGGTGTCGAGCTGGATGGCGGTGAGTTTGCCGCCCCACACCGCACCGGTGTCGATGGCATGCACGCCCTGGGTGATGGTCAGGCCCAGCGCCGACCAGTGGCCGCAGACCACCTTCAGGTCACGCTCGACCCGGCCCGGTACTTCGAACCAGGGATACAGCCCCTGTTCCTGCGTGCCCGGCGTGCCTTTGTCCTCGATGCCGATGCGCCCACGCGGGGTGCAGTAGCGCATGCGGGTGAGCACGTTGATGATCGCGCGCGAGCGGTCATAGCCGGACAGGTTCGGTGCCCAGCTCGGCTTGTCGCCGTACATGTTGCGGAACAGCTTGCGGTAGCCGGCGCCGTGCAGCTGCACTTCCACCTCGGCGGCGTGCTTCTCGGCCATCTGCGTGGTCCACTTCGGCGCCAGGCCGGCATGCACCATCATCCAGCCCAGCTCGCGGTCCACGTGCACCAGCTTCTGCAGGCGCAGCCAGTCCAGCAGCTCGTCGCGGTCGCCTGCCTGCACGATGCGCAGCAGGTCCGGGTTGACCTTGCGCTGCTCCTCTTCGGTGCGCGCACCGACGGCCAGCAGCGAGAGGTCATGGTTGCCCAGCACCACCACGCTGTGCTCGCGCAGCGAATGCACCAGGCGCAGGGTTTCCAGCGACTGTCCGCCGCGGTTCACCAGGTCACCGCAGAACCACAGGGTGTCCTGCGCCGGGTCGAAGCGGATCTTTTCCAGCAGTCGCTGGGTTACGTCGTAGCAGCCCTGCAGGTCGCCGATCGCCCATACACTCATCGTCCGGCCTCCGTGTCAGTGCAGGGTACGCGGCACGGCCAGCACGAAAGGTGCGACCGGCGCGGCGAATTCGGTGCCGTCATCGGCAACCATGTCGTAGTGGCCCTGCATGGTCCCGTGGTCGGTCCCGAGCATGACACCCGAGGTGTAACGGAAGTCTTCACCCGGGCGCAGGCGCGGCTGCTCGCCGATCACTCCGTCGCCATCGACATGCTCGACGCGGCCGTTGGCATCGGTGATGCGCCAGTGGCGGGCGACCAGGCGCGCGGCAACGCGCCCCTGGTTGTGGATGCGGATCGTATAGGCGAACGCATAGCGGCCGTCTTCCGGCGCGGATTGGTCGTCGAGGAAGCGCGGAGCAACCTCGACAGTAATGGCGTAAACGTCAGCGTCTTCCATACCGGCAGTGTAATCAGGTGGCATTGGCCAAAGCGATGAATTCAGCCACATCCAGCTGTTCTGCACGGGCATCGGGGCGCACGCCAGCGGCCGCGAACTGCTCGGCCGTGACGACATTGTTGAGCGCATTGCGCAGGGTCTTGCGGCGCTGCCCGAAGGCGGCCTTGACCACGTCGGCAAAACGCTTGTGGTCGTTGATGTTGACGCTGGCCGGGTCACGCGGCACCAGCCGCACCACGGCCGAATCGACCTTCGGCGGCGGCCGGAACGCGCCCGGCGGCACCACGAACAGCGAGGTCACCTGGCAGTAGGCCTGCAGCATCACGCTGAGGCGGCCATAGACCTTGCTGCCCGGGCCGGCAGCCATGCGGTCCACCACTTCCTTCTGCAGCATGAAGTGCATGTCGCGGACGACCGCGGCGTGCTCCAGCGCGTGGAACAGGATGGGCGAGGAGATGTTGTAGGGCAGGTTGCCGACCAGGCGGATCGGCTCGCCGGCGGCCAGTGCGGTGAAATCCACGCGCAGCACGTCGCCCTGGACGATGGTCAGATCGCCCAGCGGTTCGGCGGCGGCGGTGAGCGGCGCGATCAGGTCGCGGTCGAACTCGATCACCGTCAGCTTCGGGTGCACGCGCAGCAGGGGCAGGGTGATCGCGCCCTGGCCGGGGCCGATCTCGACCAGACGGTCACCGTCCTTGGGATTGACCGCCATCACGATCTTGTCGATGTAGTGGCGGTCGGCCAGGAAATGCTGGCCAAGCTGCTTCTTGGCCGGGGCGGTGAACACCGGGCCGGAGGGGGAATGCGGGGAATTCATGCGCTCAGTGTACGTTGCCGGGCCAGCCGCGCACACAGCGCCGTTGCGGCCTGAAGGCTGGAAGGATCGGCGATGCCACGCCCGGCCAGCTCCAGCGCGGTGCCGTGGTCGACGGCCACGCGCGGGTAGGGCAGGCCCAAGGTCAGGTTCACGGCCTGTTCGAAGCCGGAATACTTCAGCACCGGCAGGCCCTGGTCGTGGTACATGGCCAGCACGGTGTCGAAGCCGGCCAGCTTGGCCGGCAGGAAGGCGGTATCGGCCGGCAGTGGCCCGACCAGGTCCATGCCCTCCGCGCGCAGGCGCCGCAGCAGGGGGATGACCAGGTCCAGTTCCTCGCGGCCGAGGTGGCCGTCTTCGCCGGCATGCGGGTTCAGCCCGAGCACGGCGATGCGTGGTGCAGGCAGGCCGAACTCGCGGCGCAGCGCGGCATGCACGGTGCGCAGGGTGTGTTCCAGGCGGGGCGCGGTGATCGCATCGGCCACCTCGCGCAGCGGCAGGTGGGTGGTGGCCAGGGCCACGCGAACGATGTCGTTGGCCAGCATCATCACCACCTTCACCCCGGCCTGGTCGGCCAGCAGTTCGGTAGTGCCGCTGTAGGCGATGCCGCCCTGGTTGATCACCGCCTTGTGCACCGGGCCGGTGACCATGCCCTGCAGCTCGCCGGACAGGCAGGCCTGGCCGGCCGCCAGCAACGCGCCGATCACCACGCCCGCGTTGGCGGGATCGGTCTGGCCGAAGTGGCTGGGGGTGGTGTTGCCGAGGGGGCGAAGGCGCAGGTCGCCGGGCAGCCTTGCCTCGGCATCCTCGGGCAGCAGCTGCAGCGGCAGCTTCAGCGCGGCCGCAGCCGCGCGCAGGGTATCCGGATCGGCGAAGGCCAGCAGCCGGCAATCATCACGCGGCTGCTGGACAAGGCGGACGCACAGCTCCGGGCCGATCCCCGCCGGCTCGCCCGGTACCAGAGCGAGCTCGGGGCGCATCGGTCAGGGCTGCTGCGGCGTCGCGGTGTTCTCCGCGCGGTCGCCACTGCGGAAGCTGACGTAGGCTTCGCCACGCAGTTCCTGCAGGAAGCGGTTGTATTCGTCTTCCAGCTTGCGGCGGCCGATGGTCTCGCGCACCTGGGCACGCTGGTTGTCGCTGGTCACGTCGGTCTGGCGCGTGGCAACGCGCTGCACGATGTGCCAGCCGGCATCGGTACGGAACGGCTGGCTGACGCCGCCGTCCTGGATGCCTTCGACCTGCTGGCCGAACGCCGGACCGAAGGCATCGGCCGGGAACCAGCCCAGATCGCCGCCCTGGCCCTTGCTGTTGTTGTCTTCCGACGATTCCTTGGCCACGGTCTGGAAGTCGGCACCACCTGCAATGCGGGCACGCAGGGTGTCGATCTTGGCCTTTGCGGCCGCGTCGGTCTGGTTGTCGTCCACGCGCACCAGAATGTGGCGGCCGTGGTACTCGGTAACGGTGTGGTCGCCGGTGGCGGCGTTGGCATCGCGCACTTCGACCAGCTTCAGCAGCTGGAAGCCGCTCGGGCCACGGATCGGACCGACCACGTCGCCGGCCTTCATCTGCTGCATCATCTGCGCGAAGGCGGCCGGGATCTCATCCAGGCTGCGCCAGCCCAGATCGCCGCCTTCCAGTGCGTTGGGGCTGTCGGAATAGCGGACGGCGGCAGCGTTGAAGTCCAGCTCGCCCTTGTCCAGCAGTGCCTTCACGCCGTCGGCCTTCTTCTGGCCGGTGGAGATCTGTTCGGCAGTGGCGCCGTCGGGCAGGGCCACCAGGATGTGCGCCAAATGGTACTGGTTGCCGACGGTGGCCTGCTGCTTCAGGGCAGCATCGACCTCGCCCTCGCTGACGCTGATGCGGCTCTGGGCGAAGCTCTGGCGCAGGCGCTGCACGGTGATCTCGTCACGCACCGAGGCGCGGAAATCGGCGAAATCGATACCGTCGCTGGCCAGGCGCTGGCGCAGGGCGTCCAGGTTGGAACCGTTCTGCTGGGCGATCGAGTTCATCGCCTGGTTCAGTTCCTGGTCGCTGATGCGGATGCCGCTGCTCTGGGCGCGGGCGACCTGCAGCTTGACCAGTACCAGGCGCTCGAGCACCTGACGGCTGAGCACGTCATCGGGCGGCAGCTGGTTCTCACGACCGGCGTACTGGGCCTTGATGTTGACGATCGCGCGCTGCAGTTCGCTCTGCAGTACCACGTCCTCATCGACGATGGCTGCAATGCGGTCCAGCGGCTGGGCCTCCTGGGCGATGACCTGGAGGGGGGCGGACACGCTGGACACGGCCAGCAGCGAAGCGAGTAGGACGGGGAAGCTCTTGGTCATGGGATCTGGTTCGGATCGTAGTCGTCCCGGGTCGCCCCGGTGTTGCTGGGCGGCACGAGATAGAGGTCATCACGGTTGTAGCCGAGAATAGCACGGCGCAAAGTGCGGTCCGTATCCTGGCCGAGGGAGCTCAGGCCCTTGAGCACGAACTCGAGCTGGATGGAATTGTTCATTTCGCCTTCGCGATTGCGCACATAGCGACGGGCCACGGCGCGTACGGCCAGGCAGCAGCTGTCCCACTGCACGCCGCCGATGATTTCCAGCGGCTCCTTGTCCTGGATGGAGTAGTAATAACGGCCGACCAGGCTCCAGCGCTCGTTCAGCGGGTACAGGAACGACAGGTCGGCCTGTTCCAGCAGGGTGCGCTGCTCCTTGGTGGCATTGGCCGCTGCACCCGCGTTGATGCGGTAGCGGTAGCTCAGGTTGATCACGCCGTCGTTGGACATCAGGTAGCGGGCGCGGACGCTGGCCAGATCCTCACGCTTGTACTTCGGGTCCCACTGGTAGGTGGCGCCGAGGGTCCAGCGGTCGTTGATCATGTAGTTCGAATCGGCGATCCAGGCCGACTTGCCTTCTTCCACCGGGGCGCCGCCCGGGGTCACGGTCACCCGCGACGCGTCGAAGTATTGGATCTGGCCGATCGAGGCCGAGAAGCGTTCCTTGCCGGTGGTCTGGTCGATGAAGCGGGTGCTCAGTGCCAAGGTCAGCTGGTTGGCATCATTCTGGCGGTCGGCGCCGGTATAGCGCGAATCGCGGAACAGCTGGCCCCAGCTGAAGGTGAAGTCACGGGTATCGAATACCGGCAGTTCGTCCTGGTTGCGATAAGGCGTACGCAGGTAGAACAGGCGCGGCTCCAGGGTCTGCAGGAAGGACTTGCCGCCGATTTTGGTGTCGCGGTCGAAGAACAGGCCGGCATCGAGGCTGGCGATCGGCATACTGCGGCTGGGCGAGGTGTTGCCGCGCAGCTGCTCCGGCGTCGCGGTGGTCGGGTCGATGCCCTGCGAGCGCAGGATCTGGCCACGGATGCCGTTGACGCCGTCCACCAGGCCGCGGTCCAGCTGATAGGCGGTGTAGCGGTAGGCCAGGGTCGGGGTGACATACCAGGCTGCGCCGCTGATCGGGAACGAAACGTACGGCTTCAGGTCCAGGCGCGACCCTCCGCTGACACCGATGCCGTCGGTCTGGCGCAGGCCGTTGCGGGTGTACTGCAGGTCTTCGCCGACGCTGGCGTCGTACTTGAAGTTGACGTCGTCGTGGGTGAAGCGCACGGCCTCGGCGTACACGCCGGTCTCCAGCCACGGCAGCAGGGACTTGTCCCAGTTGAAGTACAGCCGCGGCTGGCGGTTGTAGGCCAGAGCGCGCTCGTCCAGGGTGTAGTCGGTCAGCTGCCAGCGATCGGCCATGATGCCGGCGGTCCAGTCCTGGCCGGTGCCGTACAGGCCGATGGTGCTCTGCAGGTTGGACGCGGTGACGCCGACCAGGCGGTTGGCGAAGTCTTCGATGTAGCGCTCGTCACTGACCCAGGCCAGGTTGGCGCGGGCCTGCCAGTGGCTGTCCACGTTGTGGTAACCGTTGAACATCACCCGGCCGCGGTCACGATCGCGCAGCTTGTCGTTGGGGATGTAGCCGGTCAGCAGTTCGCCGCGGCCGCCGTTGTAGAGGTAGCGGAACTCGTTGTCGAGCATCAGGCCCCGCCGGCTCATGTAGCGCGGCGTCAGCGTGTCGTCGTAGTTCGGCGCCAGATTCAGGTAGATCGGCTGGGCGTAATCGAAGCCGTTGCGGCCGGACATGCCCAGCTGCGGGAACAGCAGGCCGGTCTTGCGGCGGTCGTCGATCGGGAACTTGAAGTACGGCGCCCACAGCACCGGCACCTTGCCGATGCGCAGCACGGCATTGCGGGCGGTGCCGAAGCCTTCGTCGTTGTCCACTTCGATTTCCGGCGCCGACAGCTTCCACACCGGCTGCGAGGGATCGCAGGTGGTGTAGGTCGAGCGGTGCATCTGGCCGACCGCGCCCTGCAGGTCGACCGATTCGGCATCGCCGTTGCCACGGCGCGACACCAGCTGGTACTGGATGTCGGTGATCTTGTGGGTGTCGCTTTCCTGGTTGCCCTCGGCACGCTTGGCGACCATGCGGATCGACGCATCCTGGTAGCGCACATTGCCGTCGGCGATGTAGTTGCCACTCTCGGTGTCAAAGCTGAGCTTGTCGGTACCGACGAACTGGTCGCCACGGCGCAGCGCCACGTTGCCCTGGTACTGCGGCACGGTGGTGGTGCCCAGCAGCTGGTCACCTTCGATGTCGGTGGGCTGCTGCTCGCGCTCGGCGCTGGCGGCGGCCTTGTCCTGCCCGGGCACCGGGGTGGGGGCATCGGTGAAGGCTGGGATCACCTCGGTCGCCGGGCACAGGCCCCAGTTGAGCGGCTTGTCATCGGCCATCGCGGGAAGGCAGACGGCGATGCTCAGGGGCAGGGGAAGCAGGCGGAGGGCTCGGCGCACGCGGTTCGGATTCGGGCGAAAACGGACGGTAGATTGCCCCATCCGCTGCATAGGGGCAATGAAGGTTGCCGTCCGCTGCCGGTTCGGGTTCATCCAGCCCGTCGCCCGGAGGCCCCTTCCAGCAGGACCCTGACATGGGCCACGGTGCACTCGGACAGGGCCTGCAGGTCATAGCCGCCCTCCAGCATCGACACCACCCGGCCGGCCGCGTGGCGGCGGGCCAGCGCATGCAGTTCGGCGGTGATCCAGGCGAAATCGTCGGTTTCCAGCATCAGGTCAGCCTGCGGGTCGCGCAGGTGCGCGTCGAAGCCGGCCGAGACCAGCAGCAGCTGCGGGCGGAAGTCGTCGATGGCCGGCAGCATCTCGTCGGCCCAGACATTGCGGAAGCGGAACCCGCCACTGCCCGGCGGCAGCAGGATGTTCATCAGGTTGCCGGTGCCACGGTCGCGGCGCAGACCCGAATTGGGGAACAGCCCGGCCTGGTGGGTGCTGTAGTACGACACCCGGGCGTCGTGCTGGAAGATGTCCTGGGTGCCGTTGCCGTGGTGGACATCGAAGTCCACCACCGCGATGCGCTCAAGCCCGTGGCGGTCACGCGCGTAGGCGGCGGCCACGGCGATGTTGTTGAGCAGGCAGAAGCCCATCGCCGTGCTGCTGGTGGCGTGGTGGCCGGGCGGGCGCACGGCGCAGAACGCCAGCGGGTCATCGCCCAGCATCACCGCATCGACCGCGGCCACGCCGGCACCGGCCGCGTGCACGGCAGCGCTGGCCGAACCGGGCGAGGTCCATGTGTCCATGTCGAGCTGGCGCAGCGGCAGGTTCTGCGGCTGCAGGACGAAGTCGAGCAGGGCGCTGTCGTGCACCCGGCTCAGTTCACCGAACTTGGCCGGCGGCGCCTGGCGCCAGTCCAGCTGGCCGGGGAAGGCCTGGTGCAGGGCATCGAGCACCACCTGCAGCCGCTGCGGGCACTCGGGATGGCCGGGGCCGGGGTCGTGCTGCAGGCAGGCGGGGTGGGTATAGACCAGCATCGGCGGTCAGCGCTGCCGGCGCTGCGGCTGCCACAGCGCCTCGCCGTGGCCATCGGCACGGGCCAGCACCCGCGACAGCACGAACAACAGGTCGGACAGCCGGTTGAGATACTGCAGGGCTTCACTGCGCACGCTTTCCACCCGCGCCAGGGCGACGGTCTCGCGCTCGGCCCGGCGCACGATGGTGCGTGCCAGGTGGCAGCGCGCGGCCGCTTCGCCACCGGCCGGCAGGATGAATTCCTTCAGCATCGGCAGGTCGGCGTTGTAATGATCCAGCTGCTGTTCCAGCGCCGAGATGTCGGCGGCGTGGATGGCGGCATGGCCCGGCACGCAGAGCTCGGCGCCGAGGTCGAACAACTGGTGCTGCAGGTGTACCACCAGCGCCCGCACGTCGTCCGGCAGTGGCGCGGCCAGCAGCAGGCCGAGCGCGGCGTTGGCTTCATCCACCGTGCCATACGAGGCCACGCGCAGGTCGTCCTTGCCGACCCGGCTGCCATCGCCGAGACCGGTGCTGCCGTCATCGCCGGTACGGGTGTAGATGCGCGAAAGACGATGGCCCATGCGATGGCTCAGTGCTGGATGTCGCGGCGGGCCTGCTGCAGCTTCAGCACCTGCTCGACCGCCAGCTGCAGGGCCGCGGCCAGCGCCACGTAGATGGCCGTGGTGCGCAGGTAGGGGCCGAACCACTGCGCGTAGTTCTGCGCCCAGCCGGCCACGGTCGGCTCGGCCACGTTGCGGGTGGTCCAGTAGAAGCCGCCCTGGGCGAGCAGGTGGCACAGGGCCACCGAGGCCACCAGCAGCAGCGCGCCCTTGCCCAGGGTCGACCAGTGCGCGCCGTGGTAGTTGCGGCCCAGCAGCAGGCCACCGGCCCACAGCGAGAAGTACGCCGGCAGCAGCAGCCAGTAACCCGGCGAGACGCAGTAGTGCTGCCAGAAATCCAGGCCGCTGCTGCGGATAACGATCCAGTCCACCAGTACGGCGAAGACCATCAGCAGCGGGAACGCCCAGCGCGTCCAGCGCGCCAGGTAGAAGCCACCGATGAAGAACACCGCCCAGGACGCATCGGGGATGGCCGCGAAGTGGTTGACCCGGGTCGCCGCCAGCAACAGCACAAGCACGGACAGGACAAAGGCGCGGTTGGCGGTGTCGGACATGGCAGCGGGCCCGGAGCGGATTCAGCTTTCATTCTAGCCTGCCGCGCGGGTTGGCGCAGGGCCTGGCGGCGAGCGCGTATCATTGGCTCATGAGTGAACGACATGACGTGCTGATCGTTGGTGGCGGTCTGGTGGGAGCCAGCCTGGCCATCGCCCTGGACCGGCTGGGCCTGGACGTGGGCCTGCTCGAGGCCAGCCCGGCCGGCGAACTGCCGGCGGTGTTCGACCAGCGCAACCTCAGCTTCGCCGCCGCCACCGTCAATGCGCTGACCGCGCTGGGGGTGATGCAGAAGCTGGCGATGGCGCCCGGCCCGATCCGCCGCATCCATGTCAGCCGCGCCGGGGATTTCGGCCGGGTCCAGCTCGACGCGGCCGATTACGACCGGCCCTGGTTCGGCCAGGTGGTGGTGGCGCGCGATTTCGGCCAGGCGCTGGAAGCACGCCTGCAGGAACTGCCGCGCCTGCACCGTTACCGGCCGATGCGCTTCCTCGGCCTGGGCGACGTGGTCGATGGTTACCGCCAGGTGCGGGTAGCCGACGAGGCCGGCGAGCGCCTGCTGCAGGCACGCCTGGTGGTGGGTGCCGACGGTACCGCCAGCGGCGTGCGCGAAGCGCTGGGCATCGAGGTCGACCGCCATGATTTCCTGCAGACCCTGTTCGTCGCCCGCGTGCGCAGCCAGCGCGCGCCCGATGGCAGTGCCTGGGAGCGTTTCACCGACACCGGACCGACCGCGCTGCTGCCGCGCGGTGACCGCCACTTCGGCTGCGTGCACGGCGTGGCCCGTGACCAGGCCGAGGCGGTGATGGCGCTGGACGATGCCGCCTGGCTGCAGCGCCTGCAGAACGCGCTGGGCTGGCGCGCCGGGCGCCTGCTTGAATCCGGTCCGCGCAGTGCCTACCCGCTGATCCAGGTGCTGGCGCGCGCGCTGGCCGGGCAGCGCGCGGTGCTGCTGGGCAATGCCGCGCAGACCATCCACCCGCTGGGGGCGCAGGGTTTCAATCTGGGCCTGCGCGATGCGCTGACCCTGGCCGAGCTGCTGCAAGACGCGGGCGGTGATGCCGGCAGCGATGGCCTGTTGCAGGCCTACGTGGCCCGCCGCCAAGAGGATCGCCGGCAGACGGTGGCGTTCTCCGGTGGCCTGGCCCGGCTGACCAGCAACCCGGCGCCGCTGCTGCGGCCGCTGCGCAGCCTGGGCCTGGTCGCCGCGCAACGCGCGTCGGTGCAGTCGATGCTGGTCGGCGGGGCAATGGGTTTCCGCGGTGACGTGCCGCGCCTGTGCCGTGGGGAGGCCGCATGAGCCGCCGCATGCGCCTGGACGTGGCCATCGTCGGCGGTGGCGTGGTCGGTGCCGCCTGTGCGCTGGCGCTGGCCGATGCCGGTCTGTCGGTCGCCCTGGTCGAAGGCCACGAGCCGTCGCCGTGGCACGCCGCGCAGCCGGACCTGCGGGTGTTCGCGTTCGCCGCCGACAACGTGCAGCTGCTGCAGCGCCTCGGCGTGTGGCCGGCGATCGCCCAGGCCCGTGCCTGGCCGTACCGGCGCATGCAGGTATGGGATGCGGCCGGTGGCGAGGATCTGTTGTTCGACGCCGACCGCTTCGGTCGTCGCGAGCTGGGCTACATCGTCGAGAACGGCCTGCTGCAGGACCGCCTGTGGGCGGCGCTGCCGGCCGCTGGCGTGCAGCTGCACTGCCCGGCGCGGGTGGAGGCGCTGGAGCAGGACGAAGACGGCGTGCGCCTGCGCCTGGACGATGGCCGCCGCCTGGATGCCACGCTGGCCGTGGCCGCCGATGGTGCCGAATCGACCCTGCGCCAGCTGGCCGGGATGGAGGTCGAGCGCCACGACTATCACCAGCGGGGCGTGGTGGCCTATGTGGACAGCGAACTGCCGAACCAGGCCACGGCCTGGCAGCGCTTCCTGCCCACCGGGCCGCTGGCCCTGCTGCCGGTGGCCGAGCGCCGCAGTTCGATTGTCTGGACGCTGCCCGAGGACGAGGCCGCGCGCGTGCTGGCCCTGGACGAAGCCGCCTTCAACCGCGAACTGACCCGTGCCTTCGCCGCGCGCCTGGGCGAACTGCGCCTGGCCTCGCCGCGCGCGGCGTTCCCGCTGCGCCGGCAGCTGGCCCGCCACTACGTGGCCGGCCGCGTGCTGGCACTGGGCGATGCCGCACATGTGGTGCACCCGCTGGCCGGGCAGGGCGTGAACCTGGGGCTGCGCGATGTCGCCGCCCTGCAGCAGTGGCTGGCGCCGTCGGCCGAACGCCGTGGCCATCCGCGCCTGTCGCCGCAGCGCCTGCAGCGCTGGGCCCGCGAACGGCGCAGCGACAACCAGATCGCCGCCTACAGTTTCGATGCGATCAACCGGCTGTTCTCCAACGACGAGATGCACCTGACCCTGGCCCGCGGCCGCGCGCTGGGCTGCGTTGGCAAGTGGCCCCCGCTGGTGCAGGCGTTCTGGAAGCGCGCGGCCGGCGTCTAAGCGGGAAGCGCCGGGCCATGCCCGGCGAGCGCGCCGCGCGGTTGACCCATTGCGCCGGGCATGGCCCGGCGCTACCACCGTCGTTTCACGGATACCACTGTCGTTTCAGTAGATCCACGCCATGCGTGGATGAACATCGCGAAGGCGGATCAGTCGATCAGCCAGCCAGCCAGGTCGGTGCGGTCCAGCTTGCCGCGATGCTTCACGTCCAGCGAGGTGAACTCATCGGCCAGCGCCGGGTTGGCCTGTGCCTCGTCGCGGCTGATGAAACCATCGCCGTCCACGTCCAGCGCGGCGAAGTGAATGCGGTACTGGCCGACCACGCTGGCCGGGCTGACCGAGCGCACCGTCACCGGCGTTTCGCCCAGCGGCACGGCGATGTCGACGCTGCCGGTCACCCGGCCACTGGCCAGTGACTGCTGGCGGACCACGCCGCTGTCGTCGCGCAGCGGTGCGCTCTGTGCCGGTTGCGGCAGGGCCACCTGCGGCGACGCAGCCGCCGGCAGCAGGGCCATCAGGAGTGGAATCGGTCGAAAGTGCATGCAGTCGTATTCCCGGTAGCGCCGGGCATGCCCGGCGGACGTCGTGTCTCAGCGCAGCGGCGAGGCCAGCACCGTGATCTCTTCGCGGTCGTGGTAGAGCTGCTTGGCACGCACCACCAGCGGCTTGCCGGCCTGCTCCTGGAACAGGTCCAGGCACAGCCGGGTTTCGTCCCAGCGCTTCTTCATCGGCAGTTTCAGGTTGAAGATCGCGTGTTTGCACCAGCCTTCGCGGAACCAGGTGGCCATGCGCTCGGCCACGCGGCGCGGCTGCTCGACCATGTCGCAGACCATCCAGTCCAGCGGCTGGTCCGGGTGCCAGTGGAAACCATCGGCGCGCAGGTGCTCGACCAGGCCGGTGTCCAGCACATGCTGGCGCAGCGGGCCGTTGTCGATGCTCAGCACGTGCATGTGCTGGCGGGTCAGCACCCATGTCCAGCCACCCGGTGCGGCGCCAAGGTCGGCCGCGCGCATGCCTGGCCTTGCCAGCTGTTCGCGCTCTTCCGGGGTCAGCAGGGTCAGCAGCGCTTCGTCCAGCTTCAGTGCCGAGCGCGAGGGCGCTTCGGGCAGCAGCTTCAGGCGCGGGATACCCAACGCCCACGGTGCGCTGTCGGCCGGGTCGGCCACGCAGACGAAGGCATGGGTGCCATCAACGAACACCACGTGCAGGCGCGGCAGGCGCGCATTGGGCTTGTCGGTCAGCTTGCCGGCCTTGCGCAGCGCCGGGCGCAGCGCATTGCCGAAGGCGCGGGCCAGCCCGGACAGCGGCTTGCCGGCATCCGAATCGGGGTGTTCCACCCACAGGTCGCCGAAGCGCGGCGCATCGGCCAGCGCTTCCAGCATCGGGGTGATGCGGTCGGCCGGGTCCAGCTGCGGCAGTTCGGCCAGCACCACCAGCTTCTGCCGGGCGAAGATCAGTTCGCGCCAGCGCAGGCGCGGGGCCAGCGCCGCGGCTTCGTCGCACATGAACAACACGTAGCCATCATTGCGCTGGGTGCGCGCATAGCCGGCAAAACCGGCTTCGCCGGCACGGAACTGCAGTTCGCCGGCCAGCTCGGGCTCGAAGCCCTGGCGGCACAGGCACAGCAGGCCGATGCCTGCCTCAGTAACGGGCGCCATCACTCTCTCCATAGGCACGCAGCACGCTGCGCGCATCATCACGGTTCAGACCCTGCACGACGTCGATGCCGCGCTTGTTGAGCTCGCCGACCCAGTCGGCGGGCAGCGGGCCTTCATCGAACGGGGTCAGTTCTTCCACATCGGCCGCGCTGGCGCCGATCAGCAGGCGGTCGATGCCGGCCCATACGGTCGCGCCGTAGCACTGGCAGCACGGCTGCGAACTGGTGGCAAGGGTGATCGGCGACAACACGGCATTCAGGCGCGGGGTCTGCAGGCGCTGTTGGGCCAGCATGTAGGCCATGTTCTCGGCATGCGCCAGCGAGGTCGCATGCGGCACCACCCGGTTCACGCCGGCGGCGATCACCTTGTCTTCCGGCCCGAACACCACCGCGCCGAAGGGGCCGCCGCTGGCGTGCTCGATGTTCAGCCGCGACAGCGCGATGGCCAGCGCGACCTTGGCCTCATCGCCGGGATAGCGACGATCCAGGTCGATCTGGTCGTGGATCCAGGCAGGCAGGGTCAGGTGGACTTGCGCGTACAGCATCGCGGGGTGCCTCGTGGGGAAGATGAAAAGGTGCGGCGGGTTCGGAAACCGGCGCGCAGTGTAGCGGCAGCCGGGTGCACCGGGGGTGTCTGCTCAGTCGTCCAGATCGGTGCGGACCACCACGTACTGCTTGCGGAACTCCAGCCCGGCCTGCGGCCAGCGTGCGGCGTAGGCGCGCAGCAGGGGCAGGGCAGCGGGGAAGTCGTGGCCGTTGACGCGGCAGTCGGCCTCGCACTGGCCATCCGCATCGCGCGAAGCGAACAGGCGGATGCCGAGGAACTGGCGGGTCTTCAGCAGGTCGTTGAAGGCGTCCAGGCTCCGGGTGAACAGGCAGCACGGGCAGGAGCCGTGGTCGTCCTCGCTGCAGACGGCAGCGTCGTCGGCCGGCTCGCCGCGATAATGGGCCAGCGGGCCCAGCACCACCGCGCGCGCCAGCGGGGTTCCGGTTTCCTCGGCGCCGTAGCGCAGGGTCAGCATCTGCAGCTCGGGCGCATCGTCGGCACCGATGGCGGCCTGCAGGGTGGCCAGGTCGACCCGCACCCAGTTCTCGAAGCCGGACAGCGCGGCGTCCTGCTGGCTGTCGCCGGCGGCGTGCTGGTATTCGAACAGGCCATCGGCGAAGAGCTGCGGATGGCGTGCCTCGATCACCGTGGAAGTCTGCCAGCCGCCGTTGTCGCGCGGCTCCGCGCCCACCGGGTGCGGGCTCAGGCGCAGGCCGCTGTCCAGCACCAGTTCGTCACCGTCGAGGGTGCAGGCGATGTCACGGCCCAGCAGCACCTGCTGCAGCAGCGGAAGAAGGGCATTGGCGGAAGCGGTCATGTCGAAGGGCCTGCCTGGAGCGGTGGGTTAACAGCCAGGCGGTGCCTGGCATCAGCGAAGGGCGTCGAGTTCGGCGCGATATCGCCGTGCCTCGGACTGCTGCTGCGGGTCGTTGCCGTGCTCGCGCAGCCAGGTCTCCAGCTCGCGGCGATAGTCGGCGCGGAACCCGGCGTTGTCCGGGCTGAAATGCAGCTTGCGCGCGGCCACCTCCACCCGTTCGCGCGCCCGTGCGCGGGCCTGGGCGATGCCATAGGGCGACTGCTCGGTGAGGATGACGAAGTTGCGGGCAAATCCGTTGACGTACTTGACTGCAAACGGTTGGTTGGCGCCCGGGATGCGGATCGCATTGCTCAGCGGCCACAGGGCTGCCGTATCGGTATGCATGACCGTTTCGACATCGCGGCCGTCGGCCGTATGCAGCACGACCTCGTAACGCCAGATGTACTGTTCGTTCAACTGCGAGCTGGTCTGTTCAGCCCGCACGATGATGGCCTCGCCTGGCTCGCCGGCCAGGTTGAGGAAGGCCGCGTTGGCAAACTGCCCGACGATCATGTTCAGCAGGGCCAGAGGGAACACGACCAGGGCGAAGCCAGGGCGGCGGCGGCGCCACGACACCAGGCCGATCAGCAGCAACGCGGCGAAGAAGACCAGCACCGCGTGTCCGGTCAGCAGCCAGAACAGGAAAGACAGGACAGTCAGCATGGCGGCTCGAGAGCGGGCGCCGTTGAGGCGCCCGCCTATCCGATCAGGCCGACCAGGTGTCGCGCAGGGTCACGCTGCGGTTGAACACCGGCTTGGCTTCGGTGTGGTCGCGGCGGTCGGCGACGAAGTAGCCGGTGCGCTCGAACTGGAACGACTGCTCCGGGGTGGCGCTGGCCGCGGCCGGCTCGACATAACCGGTGACGGTGCGGCGCGATTCCGGGTTGAGGTAATCGCGGTAGGTCTTGCCTTCCGACTCGTCGTCCGGGTTCGGCACCGAGAACAGGCGGTCGTACAGGCGGATCTCGGCCGGCACGGCGTGCACGGCGCTGACCCAGTGGATGGTGCCCTTGACCTTGCGGTTGGCACCTTCCATGCCTGGGCGCGATTCCGGATCCAGCCAGCCGCGCAGCTCGGTGATGGTGCCGTCGGCGTCCTTGATCACTTCATCGCAGCGGATGATGCCGGCGCCACGCAGGCGCACTTCGCCGCCTGGCACCAGGCGCTTCCAGCCCTTGGGCGGCACTTCGGCGAAGTCCTCGCGGTCGATCCACAGCTCACGCGCGAACGGCACCTGGCGGCTGCCGAAGCTTTCGTCCTTGGGGTGGTTGCTGAAGGTCAGCTGCTCTTCGTGGCCTTCGTCGAGGTTGGTCAGCACCAGCCTCACCGGATCGATGACGGCCATGCGGCGTGCGGCGGCGCTGTCGAGGTCCTCGCGCAGCGCGCCTTCGAGCACGCTGAAATCGATCAGCGAATTCTGTTTGCTGATGCCCACGCGCTCGGCGAACAGGCGCATCGCCGCCGGGGTGTAGCCGCGGCGGCGCAGGCCCTGCAGGGTCGGCATGCGCGGGTCTTCCCAACCGTCCACCAGCTGTTCGGTGACCAGCGCCATCAGCTTGCGCTTGCTCATCACCGTGTAGTTGATGTTAAGGCGCGAGAACTCGATCTGGCGCGGCTTGGCGGCTTCGCGCGGCAGGCCGGCGTCGACCAGCGGCTGGGTCAGCGCATCGTCATGGGCGAAATCGACGTTGTCCACGCACCAGTCGTACAGCGGGCGGTGGTCTTCGAATTCCAGCGTGCACAGCGAGTGGGTGATGCCTTCGATGGAATCGCCCAGTGCATGCGCGAAGTCGTACATCGGGTAGATCGGCCACGCGTTGCCGGTGTTCTGGTGCTCGACGTGCTTGATGCGGTACAGGGCCGGATCGCGCAGGTTGATGTTCCCGCTGGCCATGTCGATCTTGGCGCGGACGGTGCGCGCACCGTCCGGGAATTCACCGGCACGCATGCGGCGGAACAGGTCGAGGTTTTCCTCGACGCTGCGGTCGCGCCACGGCGACGGACGGCCCGGCTCGGTGAGGGTGCCGCGGTAGGCGCGCACTTCCTCGGCCGACAGGTCGCAGACGTAGGCCTTGCCCTGCTCGATCAGCTTCTCGGCGGCCAGGTAATAGGTCTGGAAGTAATCCGAGGCGTGGCGCAGCTCGTTCCAGGTGAAGCCCAGCCAGCGCACGTCGTCCTGGATGGCGGCCACGTACTCGGGGTCTTCCTTGGCCGGGTTGGTGTCGTCGAAGCGCAGGTTGCAGACGCCGCTGAACTCACCGGCCAGGCCGAAGTTCAGGCAGATCGACTTGGCATGGCCGATGTGCAGGTAGCCGTTGGGTTCGGGCGGGAAGCGGGTCTTGATCGCCTGGTGCTTACCGCTGGCCAGGTCCTCGCGCACGATCTGGCGGATGAAATCGCGCTTCTCGTGGCTGTCGGCGGGGGTCTCGGGGCTGGCGGGGGTGTGCTCGGACATGAGTCGGCGAAAGAGAAAGGCAGAAAGACCAACAGTTTAGCGCGTCATGGGCAGGGTTGCCCGGTCCGGGCAGGTAGCGCCGGGCCATGCCCGGCGAGTGCGGCGGCGCGATTCAGCCCCCGGGCGTATGCTGGACCCCTGTCCCGAGGAGCCGCCCATGCACATCGTGTACAAGGCCGACAATCTGTTCGACGCCCACCTGGTCAAGCACGCGCTGGAGGATGCCGGCATCCCCGCGTTCGTGTTCGGCGAGCAGCTGCTGGGCGGCATGGGCGAGCTGCCGCTGTTCGGCGTGCTGCGGGTCGGCATCCCCGACGTGGCACGGCCGCAGGCCGAGGAGATCATCGCCGCGCTGGACTTGGGCCAGAGCCCATCCGACCCCATTTCAGACGCAGACGATTGGGCCGGACAGCCGGCGTAGGAGCGCATCATGTTGGGAATCAGCCAGGGCATCCTCGGCATCGGGGCCTTCAAGCAGCGCCTGCCGCGCCCGGAAGAGGCGCTGCCGGGCCGCGACCAGCCGCTGCCGCTGCACAGCAACCAGCACTTCGTGAACAGCCATCCGCTGAAGGACCGCTTCGCCGGCCTGCAGCGGATCCGCTTCGCGCTGGGCTGCTTCTGGGGCGCCGAGCGCAAGTTCTGGACCGAGCCGGGCGTGTACAGCACCTCGGTCGGCTATGCCGGCGGCGTTACCCCGAACCCGACCTATGAAGAGGTCTGCTCGGGCCTGACCGGCCACACCGAGATGGTGCAGGTGGTGTTCGACCCGGCGGTGGTGAGTCTGGAGCGGCTGCTGCAGCTGTTCTGGGAAAGCCACGACCCGACCCAGGGCATGCGCCAGGGCAACGACACGGGCACCCAGTACCGCTCGGCGATCCACGCCACCGATGAGTCGCAGTACGCGGCGGCGCTGGCCAGCCGCGAGGCTTACCAGACGCAGCTGGACGCGTCCGGCTACGGGCCGATCACCACCGAGATCGTGTACCCGGCGCCGGAGTACTACTACGCAGAGGATTACCACCAGCAGTACCTGGCGAAGAACCCGAACGGGTACTGCGGGATTGGTGGCACCGGCGTGAGCTGCCCGATCGGGCTGGATGTGGAGGCGCCGCGCTGACGCGCGGAGGTCCGCCTGCGGCGGGCAGAAGCCAAAGCCTGGTAGAGCCGACTGTTAGTCGGCTGAACTACAAAGCGGCTCTGGGTTGCTGATGGTTGGGCGGGACGGGGGCGGATGGCAGGACACGCCGTAAACCCATCCATGGGGGCTCGTAGGCGCCATGGCGCCTGCGGTCCTGCCAGCAAGAGCATTGGCTTACTGACGAACTGATGGAAAAGAAAAAGGACGCAGCCTTCGCCGCGTCCTTTTTCTTTTTCTGCTTCTGCTTCCTGTAGAGCCGAGCCATGCTCGGCTGCGAGCAAGCGAGCGCGCGACCCCGCGGTTGCTCTTCTTTCTTTCTTCCGTGGCGGGCGGCCACCGGAAACTGTCGAAGGCAGGGCGGGTGGGTCGTGCAGGGGCGTGAGCCGCATGGATGCGGCGACCGAGCTTACATGGACGTACTTGCAGCGTCCCCTGCACGGCCCACCCGCCCTGCCAACCGCATGACCCGCTCTTCGCGACCAAGCCCCCCGCCACGAGGGGCTCAGCCGTTCGCCGCAATCACAGTTCCGAGCGGATCCGCTCGCGCAGCGCCTGCAGATCCTTGGCAAACGCATCGATACCCGTCGCCAGCTTCTCGGTCGCCATCGGGTCCGCCGCCAGATCCGCCGCGAACTTCGCCGCGTCGATCGGAGTCACCGCCACGCCGTCGGCCGCACCGGCCACCAGCTTGCGCGGCAGTTCGCCGTGGTCGGCGTCCAGCTTTTCCAGCAGGTCCGGCGAGATCGTCAGGCGGTCGCAGCCGGCCAGCGCTTCGATCTGCGCGGTCGAACGGAACGAGGCGCCCATCACCACCGTCGGCGAACCGCGGCGCTTGAACTCGGCATACACGCCGCGCACGAACTTCACGCCCGGGTCTTCGTCGATGTTGGTCGGGGTCTGGCCGTTGGCCACGTACCAGTCCAGGATGCGGCCGACGAACGGCGAGATCAGGAACGCGCCGGCTTCGCTGCAGGCCAGGGCCTGGGTCGGGTTGAAGATCAGGGTCAGGTTGCAGTCGATGCCCTCGGCCTGCAGGATGCGCGCGGCTTCCACGCCTTCCCAGGTCGCGGCGATCTTGATCAGGATCTTCTCGCGCGGCACCCCGGCATCGGCGTACATCTGGATGAACTGGCGGGCCTTGGCCACGGTGGCCCCGGTGTCGTGGGCCTGGTCGGCATCCACTTCGGTGGACACGCGGCCCGGCACCAGCGTGCTCAGCAGCGCGCCGACGCCGATGGTCAGGCGGTCGGCCACGGCGTGCACCACGGCTTCGCGGTCACCGCCCTGCTGGCGGCCCCAGGCCAGTTCGCGTTCGATCAGCTCGGCATAGACCGGCAGGTCCAGCGCCTTTTTCACCAGGGTCGGGTTGGTGGTGCAATCCACCGGCTGCAGGCGCTTGATCGCGTCGTAGTCACCGGTATCGGCGACAACCACCGACAGTTCGCGCAGCTGGGACAGTTTGGACGGGGTACTCATTACGGCTCCTGGTGCAGGTAAGTCGAATCGCGCGCGGTGCGCAGCGGTCATCAGGGACGGTCGTTGTGGACCGCAGTCACGCGCAGGCGCAGCTTGCGGCCGCCGGGCGCGTTCCAGTCGATGCTCTGGCCGATGGCCAGGCCAAGCAGGGCACTGCCGACCGGGGCCAGCACGGAAACCTTGCCTTCATCGACATTGGCTTCGCGGGGGAAGACCAGGGTCAGGACGTGCTTCTCGCCCGACACTTCATCTTCGCACTCCACGCGCGAATGCATCATGACGATGCCTTCGGGAATCTGGTCCGGCGCCAGCACGGTGGCCCGGTTGAGTTCTTCGGCAAGCACGAGCGCGGCAGGCGTCTGGCTCAGCGCAGGCGAATCGAGCATGGCCTCGAGGCGGTCCATGTCGAAGGTAGTCACCGTGATCGACGGCGGGGTGATGGATGGCGGCAGGCCGCTGGCGGTGTTCATGGTGGTGCTCCTTGATTGAAAGCCATGCAAAAGGCGGCACCACCTGGCGCCGCCTGACTGTATTGTGGGGACAAATGCGGCCGGAATCGACTCCCGCCGCGACGCCAGCCCGGCGCCGCTGGATCAGCCGTTCAGCAGCGGGCCGGACAGGTCCGGTGCCGCGCCGGCCGGCACGCCCTCGGCATCGAGGGTGAACAGTGCCTGCGGCAGGCGCTTGAACTGGTCGGCCAGCTCCAGCAGGAAACCGTGCATGGCCGAGCTGCGCCGCCAGACCATGGCGATGCGCCGGCTGGGGCGGCCTTCGCCGGTGAAGTCGAGCAGGCGGATGTTGTTTGAACGCGGCACCGGCGGCTGCACCGACAGGCTCGGCAGCAGGGTGATGCCGACGTCGGCGGCGACCATCTGTCGCAGCGTTTCCAGGCTGGTGGCGCGGAATTCGGATTTCTCGTTGGCGCCGAACAGGCGGCACACTTCCAGCGCCTGGTCACGCAGGCAGTGGCCATCTTCCAGCAGCAGGAGCTTCTGCGTGGCCAGTTCCTGCACGTCCAGGTGTTCGCGGCGGGCCAGCGGGTGGCGCCCGGACACGGCCAGCAGGAACGGTTCCTCGAACAGGAATTCGGCATGCAGCTGGTCGTCGATCACCGGCAGTGCCAGCAGTGCGGCGTCCAGCTTGCCTTCGCGCAGGCGCTCCAGCAATACGTCGCTCTTTTCCTCGACCAGCAGCAGTTCCAGTTCGGGGAAGCGGTCGCGGATGCGCGGGATCACATGCGGCAGCAGGTAGGGGCCCAGGGTCGGGAAGATCCCCAGGCGCACCGTGCCGGCTTCCGGGTCGCGGCTGCGTCGCGCCGCTTCCTTCAGCTGTTCCACTTCGGACACGATCACCCGAGCCCGCATCGCTGCTTCCTGTCCGGCCGGGGTCAGCATCACCTTGCGCGGTGCGCGTTCCACCAGCGGCACACCCAACTCTTCTTCCAGCTTGCGGATCTGGGTGGACAGCGTGGGCTGGCTGACGAAACAGGAGGCGGCAGCCCGGCCGAAGTGCCTGTGATCGGCCAAGGCAACCAGGTATTTCAGATCGCGAAGATTCATCGTAAGACCCCAGGGGTAACGGACCGGCTTACCCAGCAGGCAATGGTGCCCCCGATACCCTGGGAACGAATGATCAGGCTGCCTCGGCCACCGCGCCGCTGCCCTTGCTCACGGACGAACGGATCAGGTGGTCGAAGGCGCTCAGTGCAGCGGTGGAACCGGCGCCCATGGCGATGATGATCTGCTTGTAGGGTACCGTGGTGCAATCGCCTGCGGCGAACACGCCCGGCAGGTTGGTCTGCCCGCGGTCATCGATGACGATCTCGCCACGCGGCGACAGCGCCACGCTGTCCTTCAGCCATTCGGTGTTGGGCAGCAGTCCGATCTGCACGAAGATGCCTTCCAGTTCGACCCGGTGGGCATCGCCGCCAACGCGGTCCTTGTAGACCAGGCCGGTGACGCGGCTGCCATCGCCGAGCACTTCGGTGGTCTGCGCGCTGGTCAGCACGGTCACGTTGCCCAGGCTGCGCAGCTTCTTCTGCAGCACTTCATCGGCGCGCAGGCTGGAATCGAACTCCAGCAGGGTCACATGCGACACGATGCCGGCCAGATCGATGGCCGCTTCCACGCCGGAGTTGCCGCCGCCGATCACCGCCACGCGCTTGCCCTTGAACAGCGGGCCGTCGCAGTGCGGGCAGTAGGCCACGCCCTTGTTGCGATACTGGTCCTCACCCGGCACGTTCATCTGCCGCCAGCGTGCGCCGGTGGACAGGATGATCGAGCGCGACTTCAGCACCGCGCCGTTTTCCAGCTGCACCTGCACCAGGCCGTCTTCGCCGGCCGGGACCAGCCCGGTGGCGCGCTGCAGGTCCATGATGTCCACCTCGTACTCGCGCACGTGCTGTTCCAGCGCGGTGGCCAGCTTCGGGCCCTCGGTCTCCTTCACCGAAATGAAGTTCTCGATCGCCATCGTGTCCAGCACCTGGCCACCGAAACGCTCGGCAGCGATGCCTGTGCGGATGCCCTTGCGCGCGGCGTAGATGGCCGCTGCGGCGCCGGCGGGGCCACCGCCGACCACCAGCACGTCGAAGGCGTCCTTGGCGGCGATCTTCTCGGCGTCGCGCTTGCCGGCGTTGGTGTCCAGCTTGGCCACGATCTGTTCCAGGGTCATGCGGCCCTGGTCGAACACTTCACCGTTGAGGTACACGGTGGGCACGGACATGATCTCGCGCTTCTCCACTTCGTCCTGGAACAGCGCGCCGTCGATGGCCACGTGCTGGATGCGCGGGTTGAGCACGGCGGCCAGGTTCAGCGCCTGCACCACGTCCGGGCAGTTCTGGCAGGACAGCGAGAAGTAGGTCTCGAAGCGGTAGTCGCCTTCCAGGTTCTGCACCTGCTCGATCAGCTCGGCGGTGGCCTTGGCCGGGTGGCCGCCGACCTGCAGCAGGGCCAGCACCAGCGAGGTGAACTCGTGGCCCATCGGCAGGCCGGCGAAGGTCAGGTGGATGTCCTGGCCCGGGGTGCCCAGGTCGAAGGACGGCACGCGGCCCTGGCCGTCGCTCAGGATCTGCAGCGAGATCTTGTCCGACAGGCTTTCCAGGGTCTGCAGCAGTTCCAGCATTTCCTGCGACTTGGCACCGTCATCGGCGTGCGCGGTGATCTGGATCGGGCGGGTCACGCGCTCCAGATAGGTCTTCAGCTGCGACTGCAGGTTGGCGTCCAACATCGTCTTCTCCTGGCTTCAGGCAAACAGGGGGCGTGGCACCGCTGTGAAAGATAGCGGACCAGCGAGGGGGTAGGGGTGAACCCAAGGCAGCAGAGACAGCTGTGGAAGGGGCTGGCGAGCGATGGCTTGCTTGCTCGGCTGCCTTGGGTTCACCCCCACGCCGGCGTGGGGCCGGCACGGGGATGAGGGGCGCGCCGCGGCGTGGGGCCGCGGCAGGCCGGTACTGCTTTAGATCTTGCCGACCAGGTCCAGCGACGGGGTCAGGGTCTTCTCGCCTTCCTTCCACTTGGCCGGGCAGACCTGGTTCGGGTTGGCGGCGGTGAACTGGGCAGCCTTCAGCTTGCGCAGGGTCTCGGAGACGTCACGGGCGATCTCGTTGGAGTGGATCTCCAGGGTCTTGATCACGCCTTCCGGGTTGATGATGAAGGTGCCGCGCAGGGCCAGGCCTTCTTCTTCAATGTGCACGCCGAAGGCGCGGGTCAGCTTGTGGGTCGGGTCGCCGACCAGCGGGAACTGGGCCTTGCCGAC